>SKEZ01000079.1_pt1 | contig 112387 bp, 96 predicted proteins | sample 4843881 | NCBI WGS metagenome assembly SKEZ01 (sample SAMN11008796, study PRJNA524170) | human gut metagenome | isolation source: fecal sample from pouch patient p1, p46 | place: Israel: Tel-Aviv | reverse complement strand
CCGCCGCCGGTGCGCGCGCCCGCTGTTCATGTCAGTCGGACCGTGCCGGATCAGACGTTGAAGTCGTCACCGAAGTCGGAGCTGAGGTCGGCCTGGCCGCCGTCGTCGTTCAGGAAGTCGTCCGGGTTGAAGTCGTCGCCGAGCTTCAGGTCGCCGAAATCGATGTTCGAGAAGTCGACATCGCTCAGGTCGGAGTCGGAGAAGTTCGTGCCGAGCGCGTCGTCGCCGAGGCCGAAGTTCGGGTAGATCGTCTCGCGGATCGCCTTGTCGGGCTCCACGACCGCGTTGCGGTAGCGTGCCAGGCCGGTGCCGGCCGGGATGAGCTTGCCGATGATGACGTTCTCCTTGAGGCCCTTGAGGTCGTCTTCCTTCTCGCTCAGGGCGGCTTCGGTGAGCACGCGCGTCGTCTCCTGGAACGAGGCCGCGGACAGCCACGAATCCGTGGCGAGCGAGGCCTTGGTGATGCCCATGAGCTCCGGACGGCCGGCGGCCGGACGGCCACCCTCCGCCACCGCGGCGCGGTTCGCCTCAAGGAAGCGGCTGCGGTCCACGAGCTCGCCCGGGAGCAGGCTCGTGTCGCCGGAGTCGATCACGGTGATGCGGCGCAGCATCTGGTGCACGATGACCTCGATGTGCTTGTCGTGGATGTCCACACCCTGCGAGCGGTACACGTTGTGCACCTCTTCGACGATGTTCTGCTGTGCGGCGTTCGGGCCGAGGATGCGCAGGATCTTCTTCGGGTCCACAGAACCCTCGATGAGCTGCGTGCCGGCCTCCACATGCTCGCCGTCCTTCACGAGCATCGGTGCACGGCGCGTCACGCCGTACGTGATCGGCTCTTCCGCACCGTCATCCGGCGTCAGGATCACCTGACGGCCACGCTCGGTGTCCTCGACCTTGATCGTGCCGGCGAACTCGGCGATCGGCGCCTCGCCCTTCGGCGTACGCGCTTCGAACAACTCGGTGACACGCGGCAGACCCTGCGTGATATCGGACGCCGAAGCGACGCCGCCGGAGTGGAACGAACGGAGCGTCAGCTGCGTGCCGGGCTCGCCGATCGACTGTGCCGCGACGATGCCGACGGCCTCGCCGACGTCCACGAGCTTGTTCGTGGCGAGCGACCAGCCGTAGCACTTCGCGCACACGCCGCGCTTCGATTCGCACGTGAGCACGGAGCGGCCCTTGACCTCTTCGACGCCGTGCGCCACAAGGTCGTTGAGCACGTCCATCGACAGCGCGTCACCCGCGTGGTAGAGCACGGTCTGGCCGTCGGCCGGGTCGATCACGTCGGCCGCGAGCAGACGCGAGTACGGGCCGCCGTCGGCCGCCTTGACGAGCACGAGGTTGCCGGCGTCATCACGCTCGGCCACCTTCATCGTCAGGCCGCGCTTGGTGCCGCAGTCCTCTTCGCGCACGATGACTTCCTGGGAGACGTCCACCAGACGGCGGGTCAGGTAGCCCGACTCAGCCGTACGCAGTGCCGTATCGGCCAGGCCCTTGCGCGCGCCGTGCTGCGAGATGAAGTACTCGAGCACGGACAGGCCTTCGCGGTAGTTCGACTTGACCGGTCGGGGGATGATCTCGCCCTTCGGGTTCGCCACGAGGCCTCGCATGCCCGCGATCTGGCGGATCTGCATCCAGTTGCCTCGTGCACCCGACTGCACCATGATGTTCACGTTGTTGTCGTCGTGGAAGTTCTCACGCATGGCCTCGGCCACCTTGTCGGTGCACTCGGTCCACAGGTTGATCAGTTCCTGGCGGCGCTCCTCTTCCGTGAGCAGACCAAGGTCGTACTGGCTGTTGACCTTGGCGGCCTCATCCTCGTAGCCCTTGATGATCTCGGCGCGCTCCGGCGGGGCGACGATGTCGGAGAACGCCATCGTCACGCCGGACCACGGCGCGCGGGTGAAGCCCAGGTCCTTGAGGGCGTCGAGCGTCGCGGCCACCTGCTGCGTCGAGTAGCGGGTCGCGATGTCGTCGACGATCTTGGAAAGCTTGCCCTTCGGCGCCTGCTCGTTGATGAACGGGTAGTCCACCGGCAGCGTCTCGTTGAACAGGATGCGGCCCATCGAGGTGGCGAACAGCACCGAACCGTCGGTGAAGCGCTCCTCCTTGACCACGTCGGGGCTGCCCGGCTCGGGGTCGACGACCGTGAGCTCGCCCGGCTCCCAATCCTTCGGCAGCACGAAGTCCTCGGGCAGGCGGATGAGCACCTTGGCCTGCATGTCGATCTCGTGCTTGTCGAGTGCCATCTGCGCCTCGTCGAGCGACGAGAACACGCGGCCCTGTCCTTTGGCGCCGTCCACGACGGTGCTCAGGTAGTACAGGCCCAGGATCATGTCCTGCGAAGGCATCGTCACGGTGTGGCCGTCGGCCGGCTTGAGGATGTTGTCGGACGCCATCATGAGCGAACGCGCCTCCGCCTGCGCCTCGGCGCTCAGCGGCAGGTGCACGGCCATCTGGTCGCCGTCGAAGTCCGCGTTGAACGCGGCGCAGGCGAGCGGCGGCAGGTGGATCGCCTTGCCTTCCACGAGGATCGGCTCGAAGGCCTGGATGCCCAGACGGTGCAGCGTAGGCGCACGGTTGAGCAGCACCGGGTGCTCCGAGATGACCTCTTCGAGCACGCCCCAGACCTCGGCGTCGCCGCGGTCCACAAGGCGCTTGGCGCTCTTCATGTTCTGCGCGTAGTTGAGGTCCACGAGGCGCTTGATCACGAACGGCTTGAACAGCTCGAGCGCCATCGGCTTCGGCAGGCCGCACTGGTGCATGCGCAGCGACGGGCCGACGACGATCACGGAACGGCCCGAGTAGTCCACGCGCTTGCCGAGCAGGTTCTGGCGGAAACGGCCCTGCTTGCCCTTGAGCATGTCGGAAAGCGACTTGAGCGGGCGGTTCGAGGCGCCGGTCACCGGGCGGCCGCGGCGGCCGTTGTCGAACAGCGAGTCGACGGCCTCCTGCAGCATGCGCTTTTCGTTGTTGAGCATGATCTCGGGCGCGCCAAGCTCGATGAGGCGCTTGAGGCGGTTGTTGCGGTTGATTACGCGGCGGTACAGGTCGTTGAGGTCGGACGTGGCGAAACGGCCGCCGTCGAGCTGCACCATCGGGCGCAGGTCCGGCGGGATGACCGGGATCACGTCGAGCACCATGGCCTCTGGCTTGTTGTCGGTGGTCAGGAACGCGTTCACGACCTTGAGGCGCTTGAGCGCGCGGGCCTTGCGCTGGCCCGTGCCGGTCTCGATCTCCTCTCGCAGCTCCTTGGCCGCGGCTTCGAGGTCGAAGTCCTGCAGGCGCTTCTTGATCGCCTCGGCGCCCATGCTGCCTTCGAAGTAGTCGCCGTAGCGGTCCTCCATCTCACGCCACAGGTCCACGTCGTTTTCCATGTCGCCGGGCTTGAGGTTCTTGAACTTGTCGAACACGGCGCCCAGGCGTGCGATCTGGTCGTCGTAGCGCTGGCGGATCGCCGCCATGTCGCGCTCGGCGCCGTTGCGCAGCTTGGTCTTCGCGCTCTGCTTGACCTCGCCTTCGGCTTCGAGTTCGGCCAGGTCGGCCTCCACCTTCTTGGCGCGCTCCTCGATCTCGTTGTCGCGGCGGCGCTCGAGGTTCTTCACCTCGGTGTCGAACTCGTCCTGCAGGTCCGGCAGGTCCTGGTGGCGGGCCTCGTCGTCGACCTTCGTGACCATGTACGACGCGAAGTAGATGACCTTCTCGAGTTCCTTCGGTGCGATGCCGAGCAGGTAGCCGAGGCGGCTCGGCACACCCTTGAAGAACCAGATGTGGGTCACCGGGGCGGCGAGCTCGATGTGGCCCATGCGCTCACGGCGCACACGGCTGCGGGTGACCTCCACGCCGCAGCGTTCGCACACGATGCCCTTGAAGCGCACGCGCTTGTACTTGCCGCACGCGCACTCCCAGTCGCGGGTCGGTCCGAAGATCTGCTCGCCGAACAGACCGTCCTTTTCCGGCTTGAGGGTGCGGTAGTTGATGGTCTCCGGCTTCTTGACCTCGCCGTAGCTCCATCCGCGAATATCGTCGGCGGTAGCCAGACCGATTTTCAGTTTGTCAAATGCGTTGACGTCCAGCACTTACTGTTCCTGTCTTTGTAGGTTCTTGTGTTCTCTTGAATGACGTGTGAATCACTTGTATTCAGGTTCATCAACGACTTGGTCGGCCTTCGCGGCGGCGTCCGGGCGGGCGCCGATGTTGAAGCCCAGGTCATTGGAGGAGGAGACCGGATCGTCGTCCTCTGCCTTCATGTCGATTGCCACGCCTTCGGCGTTGAGCACCTCGACATTGAGCGAGAGGGACTGCAGTTCCTTGAGCATCACCTTGAAGGACTCGGGGATGCCCGCCGGAGGCAGGTTGTCGCCCTTCACGATCGCGCCGTAGACGCGCACGCGGCCGTCCACGTCGTCGGACTTGGTCGTCATCATCTCGTGCAGCGTGTAGGCGGCGCCGTAGGCCTCGAGCGCCCACACCTCCATCTCGCCGAAGCGCTGGCCGCCGAACTGGGCCTTGCCGCCCAGCGGCTGCTGCGTGATCATCGAGTACGGGCCGGTGGAACGCGCGTGGATCTTGTCGTCGACCAGGTGGTGCAGCTTGAGCATGTACATGTAGCCCACCGAGATCGGCTTGGGGAACGGTTCGCCGGTGCGGCCGTCGAACAGCTGCGCCTTGCCGTTGTCACCGACGAGCTTGTTGCCGTCGCGGTCCGTGAGCGTCGTGGACAGCAGGCCCTTGAGGGTCTCCTGGCGCACGCCGTCGAACACCGGGGTGGCCACCGGGGTGCCCGGCTCGCCCTTCTCGGCGCCCTTCGGCACGTACTTCTTCCACTCCGCCTCGAGGTCGGGGTCGAGCGAGATGTCCCAGCCGGAGTGCGCGACCCAGCCGAGGTGCAGTTCGAGCACCTGGCCCAGGTTCATTCGCGACGGCACGCCCAACGGGTTGAGCATGATGTCGACCGGCGTGCCGTCCGCCAGGAACGGCATGTCCTCTTCCGGCAGGATGCGCGAGATGACGCCCTTGTTGCCGTGGCGGCCCGAGAGCTTGTCGCCCTGCGTGATCTTGCGGTGCTGGGCGATGTAGACGCGGATCATCTGGTTCACGCCGTTCGGCAGCTCGTCGCCGTCCTCTTCGGCGTCTTCGCGCGTGATCTCCTTGACGGAGATCACGGTGCCGGTCTCGCCGTGCGGCACGCGCAGCGAGGTGTCGCGCACTTCGCGGCTCTTCTCGCCGAAGATCGCGCGCAGCAGGCGCTCTTCCGGCGTCAGCTCGGTCTCGCCCTTCGGCGTGACCTTGCCCACGAGGATGTCGCCGGCTTCGACTTCGGCGCCGATGCGGATGATGCCGCGCTCGTCGAGGTTCGCCACCGCGTCCTCGCCCACGTTCGGCAGGTCGCGCGTGATCTCTTCGGCGCCCAGCTTGGTTTCGCGGGCGTCGATCTCGTATTCCTCGATGTGGATCGAGGAGAGCGTGTCGTCCTGCACGAGGCGCTGCGAGATGATCACGGCGTCTTCGTAGTTGTAGCCGTTCCACGGCATGAACGCGACGAGCAGGTTCTTGCCGAGGGCCATCTCGCCCTTTTCGGTGGCGGGGCCGTCGGCGAGCACCGTGCCCTCCTCCACGCGTTCGCCGTCGTGGATGAGCGGCACCTGGTTGTAGCACGTCGTCTGGTTCGAACGCTGGAACTTGGCGAGCTTGTAGGAGCTCGTCGTGCCGTCGTCGTTCATCACGCGGATGATGTCGGCGGAGACGTAGGTCACAACGCCCGGCTTCTCGGCCAGGATCACGTCGCCGGAGTCCACCGCGGCGCTCCATTCGGCGCCGGTGCCCACGAGCGGGCGCTCCGACTTGATGAGCGGCACGGCCTGGCGCTGCATGTTGGTGCCCATCAGCGCTCGGTGGCCCTCGTCGTGCTCGAGGAACGGGATGAGCGAGGCGCCGACGGAGACCATCTGGCGCGGGGAGACGTCCATGAAGTCGACCATCTCGACCGGCACGTCCTCCGCCTCGCCGGCGGCGTCACGCACAAGCGCTTCCTTCTCCACGAAGTTGCCGTTCTCGTCGAGCTTCTGGTTGGCCTGGGCGATCACGTGCTCGACCTCGCGGTCCGCGGTCATGTACACGACCTCGTCGGTCACGTGGCCGTTGACGACCTTGCGGTACGGCGTCTCGATGAAGCCGAAGGGGTTGATGCGGCCGAAGGTGGCGAGCGAGCCGATCAGGCCGATGTTCGGGCCTTCAGGGGATTCGATCGGGCACATGCGTCCGAAGTGCGAGGGGTGCACGTCGCGCACTTCCATCGACGCGCGGTCGCGCGACAGGCCGCCGGGGCCCAGCGCGGACAGGCGGCGCTTGTTGGTCACGCCCGCGAGCGGGTTGTTCTGGTCCATGAACTGCGAAAGCTGCGAGGTGCCGAAGAACTCCTTGATCGTCGCGTTGACCGGGCGGATGTTGATCAGCGACTGCGGCGTGATCGCCTCGGCGTCCTGCGTCGTCATGCGCTCGCGCACCACGCGCTCCATGCGGCTCAGGCCGGTGCGCAGCTGGTTCTGGATCAGCTCGCCCACCTGGCGGATGCGGCGGTTGCCGAAGTGGTCGATGTCGTCCACGTCCACGCGCAGCTCGACGTCTTCGCCGTCGCGCTTGCCCGGGAACGTGGCCGCGCCCGCGTGCAGCGAGACGAGGTACTTGATCGTGGCGATGATGTCCTCGCGGCTCAGGCTGCGGTCGTTGTAGTCCATCTCCAGGCCGAGCTTGCGGTTGATCTTGTAGCGGCCGACGCGGGCCAGATCGTAGCGCTTGGTGTTGAAGTAGAAGGAGTCGAGCAGGTTCTTGCCGGCTTCCGGGGTGGCGGCGTCGGCCGGGCGGATCTTGCGGTAGAGGTCCACGAGGGCCTCTTCCTGCGTGTCGATCTTCTCGTTCTCGAGCGCGTCAAGCACGAGCGGGTAGCCTTCGAACGCCTTGCGGATCTCGCTGCGGGTCATGCCGATCGCCATGAGGAACACGATCGCCGACTGCTTGCGCTTGCGGTCCACGCGCACGCCGAGGAAGTCGCGCTTGTCGATCTCGAACTCGAGCCATGCGCCACGGCTCGGGATGATCTTGGCGCCGAAGACCTCCTTGTCGGACGTGCGGTCCGGCTGGCGGTCGAAGTACACGCCCGGGGAGCGCACGAGCTGCGAGACGATGACGCGCTCGGTGCCGCCGATGATGAACGTGCCGTGCGGGGTCTGCAGCGGGAAGTCGCCCATGAACACGGTCTGCGACTTGATCTCGCCGGTCTCGCCGTTCTCGAATTCGGCGTTCACGTAGAGCGGGGCGGAATAGGTGTAGTCCTTCTCCTTGCACTCCTGCACCGTGTGGCGCGGTTCCTCGAAGTACGGGTCGGAGAAGGTCAGGCTCATGGTCTGGGCGAAGTTCTCGATCGGCGAGATCTCCTGGAAGACCTCGTCGAGGCCGGAGATGTGCGGCACGGTGTTGGTGCCGTTCGCCTCGTCCTCGGCCACGCGCTGCTGCCAGCGCTCGTTGCCGATGAGCCAGTCGAAGCTGTCGGTCTGCACGCCAAGCAGGTATGGCACCTTGATGGGCTCGGCGATGGAGCCGAAGTTCACGCGATCCGAAGCCTTGTGCAGGTCGATGTCCCGCTGGTCGGCGCGCGCGATGATGGAAGTGGTGTTCGTCGTAGTCTCAGACAATGGACGTTCCTTAATCGCTGCTAGTTGTCTTGCTTGTTCAACTGGGAAAGCGCCGCGGCGGCCACCATATGCCTGATCGCGGGCGCTTCGTCTTTGGCAGCATGCCCGCTATATGACATACTTATACACGGAAACACAATACTACCAGTCCCAACGATGCACACACCCCTCACATTCCACAATGTGAGGAATATCACATTGTATGGCGCTATTCGATGGTGATCGTGACCGGCTTGCTCATCACCTTCGGATCGTCCTTGAGCACGAGCTGCGCCACATACGTGCCGCGGTCCACATGCGGCAGGTCCCCTTCGGCCACGCATTCGGATCCGGAGCGCACGGTGTCCCACGTCATCTTCTGCTCGTCGGTCACGCCCTGCATCATCAACAGCGGACGGTATGCCGCCTCGCACGCGTCCGAACGCCACACCACGTCGCTCCCCGAACTGATCTGCAGCACGCGCCCGTCGTCCGCACCGTCCACATAGCAGCCGGCCGGGTCCTTGCCCGTGTATGTGATGCGCGCCGTGAACTCCAGCGAACCGCCGACCGGCACCGACGTCGACGCCGGGTCGAGCGCCAGTTCGATGTCGTTCGCCGAGCACACGCGCACCTTGCTCTTGCGCACCGGCACCGGCGGTTGTGTGGCGCGTGTGACCGCCATGCGCTCATCCGCGCCCACCCACGCCGGCACAAGCGAGGCGCCGCGCACCAGGCTGTACACGCAGAACACGCCCAACGCGAGGAACACCACAAGTCCCACAAGCACGGCGATGCGCCTGCGGCGGTACATCTGCCGCTGCCGTTTCGACAGGCGGCGTTTGCGCGGCTTGGCTGCGCGCGGGGAGGATTGGCTGGGCATGCGCACCAGTCTACCGGGGGTGCCCGCCATGTTCACGCCGCCGCTATTGCGGCAGCCGCAGCGCGTGTCCCGGCAGGATCTCGATCAGCCCGTCCTCGTCGAGCGAGGCGATGCACCGGTCGAGCTGCGCGCGGTCCGGCCACAGCCCGGCCGCACGCTCATACACGAGCACGCCGCCCGCCTCGGGCTCCAGTTCGCGCAGCGCGTGCAGCACACGCCCGCGCACCTGCCGGTCCGTGCCGGCGAACCGCTGACGCGGGCGCGTGCGCCGTTCCCCCAGATTTGGCAGGCCGGCCGCGAAAAAACGGCATTGCGCGCGCACCGGGCACACCTCGCACTGCGGCTGTTTCGCCGTGCAGACAAGCGCTCCCAGCTCCATGACCGCCTGGTTCCACGTCGTCGCGTCGCGTGCGCCGGCCGGCAGCACGCAATCGGCGAGCGCGCGCTCGAGCGGCGACGCCGAGCCGCCGAGCGACTCCTCGCCCAAAAACACGCGGCTCAGCACACGGCGGATGTTCGTGTCGACGACGGCGATGCGCTCGCCGTACGCGAAGCTCATCACGGCGCTCGCCGTGTAATCGCCCACGCCCGGCAACGCCGTCAGTTCGCTATAGCCGCGCGGCAATTCGTCGTCGTATTCACTGGCCACCACGCGCGCGCATTCCTGCAGCCGCAGTGCGCGCCGCGGGTAGCCGAGGCGCCCCCACGCCTGGATCACGTCGGCCTTCGGCGCGCCGGCCAGGGCGCGCGCGGTGGGCCATTGGCTCATCCACGCCTGCCAATACGGCACCACGCGGCTCATCTGCGTCTGCTGGCTCATCACTTCGCACACGAGCACGCCCCACGGCGTCGTCTGGCCGTTGCGCCATGGCAGGGCGCGCGCGTGCTCGTCCCACCAGGCGAACAGCGGCGCGCGCACGCCGGCGCGGGCGAGTTCGCGCACGAACGCCTCGTCGAGTGTGGAACGGGTCTGTGTTGTCATAAAACCGCTATTCTAGCGGGGCGCACCGCCCGTGCACAAGGCCGCGCTGTCGCTTGAGCGCAATATCGTGGACCGCGTGACGAATGCAGACAATACCGCGCCCGAGGCGCGCGTGGAGAAGATGTTCGAATACGGCTACCGCAAGTCGAATTACGGCCCCGACGAACTGGTGACCGACGCGCACGGCAACCCGATCTCGGTCGTCGACGCGATGCTCTCGCCCGAGGCCGCGGCCACAATGGAGACGACGACCCCACACCTGTGCTATTACTCGCCGCGCATCCCCGGCAACACCGGGTCGGCGATCCGCCTGTGCGCGGTGACCGGCACGATCCTGCACCTTGTGGAGCCGTTGGGGTTCAACCTGCGCGACACCAAGCTGCGCCGCGCCGGGCTGGACTACCACGACATGGCGCATGTGGTGCTGCACCCGGATTTCGACAACCTCGTCGCGTCGATGCCCGAGTCGCGCATCATCGCGTTCACGGCTCATGCGACCAAGCTGTACACGGACGTCGAGTACAAGCCGACCGACATCCTGCTGTTCGGGCCCGAACCGGGCAACATCCCCGACCCGACCGACATCATGTTCGGGCCGCATGTGGCCGAACAGGTGCGCCTGCCGATGCGCCCGAGCCTGCGCAGCCTCAACCTGACGAACTGCGCGTCGATCGCGATCTACGAGGCATGGCGGCAATTGGGGTTTAAGGGAGGTCAATAACCACACCACCCCACAATCGCGATTGGGCGCACATCAACCGGTTGATGTGCGCCCAATCGCGATTGTGGGGTGGTGCTCAGTTCTTAAAACTATGAATCGGCGCCGGAATGCGGCCGCCGCGGGTCACGAAGGCCTCGCAGCTCGCCGTGTTGACCGGCATGATCGGCGCATAGCCCATGAGGCCGCCGAAATTGGCCATCTGGCCCACGGTCTTGCCCACGACCGGGATGATGCGCACGGCCGTCGTCTTCTGGTTGACCATGCCGATCGCCGATTCGTCGGCGATGATGCCCGAGATCGTCGAGGCAGGCGTGTCACCGGGGATCGCGATCATGTCGAGGCCCACCGAGCACACGCACGTCATGGCCTCAAGCTTCTCGATCGTCAGGCAGCCGGATTCCGCGGCGTCGATCATGTTCTTGTCTTCCGAGACCGGGATGAACGCGCCAGACAGGCCACCGACGTACGACGACGCCATGATGCCGCCCTTCTTCACCTGGTCGTTGAGCATGGCGAGCGCCGCCGTGGTGCCGGGGCCGCCCACCTGCGCCAGACCCATCTTCTCGAGCACTTCGCCGACCGAATCACCCACGGCCGGGGTGGGCGCGAGCGAAAGGTCGATGATGCCGAACGGCAGGCCAAGGCGCTTCGAGGCCTCTTGGGCCACGAGCTGGCCGACGCGCGTGATCTTGAACGCGGTGCGCTTGATCGTTTCGCACAGGAACTCGAAGTCCTTGCCTTCCGCGGCGTCGAGCGCACGGGAGACCACACCCGGGCCGGAGACGCCCACGTTGATGACCGCATCGCCTTCGGTCACGCCGTGGAAGCCGCCCGCCATGAACGGGTTGTCGTCGGGCGCGTTGCAGAACGCCACGAATTTGACGCAGCCGTACGAATCGATGTCGGCGGTCGCCTCGGCGATCTCCTTGATGATGTGGCCGAGCATCTCGACGGCGTTCATGTCGATGCCGGTCTTCGTCGATCCGACGTTGACCGACGAGCAGACGATGTCGGTCTCGCTCAGCGCGGCCGGCAGCGACCGGATGAGCAGCTCCTCGGCCGGCGTCATCGACTTCGAGACGAGCGCGGAATAGCCGCCGATCAGGTCGACGCCCACGGTCTTCGCGGCGCGGTCGAGCGCGTGCGCGATCTTGACGAAGTCGCCGCTTGTCTTGCAGCAGCTGGCGCCGACGAGCGCGATCGGCGTGACGGTGATGCGCTTGTTGACGATCGGGATGCCGAAGTCGCGTTCGATCGATTCGCCGGTGGACACGAGGTCCTTGGCGTAATGTGTGATCTTCGCGTAGATCGCCTCGCACGTCTCGTCCACGTCGGCACGCGCGCAATCCATGAGGTTGATGCCCATCGTGATCGTGCGCACGTCGAGCTTCTCCTGCTCAATCATCTGGTTCGTCTCATGGACTTCCATGATATTCAGCATGGTTCTTCCCTTCCGTTCCCGTGCGTTCAGACGCGGTGCATCTTGGTGAAGATCTCCTCGCGCTGGCAGCGGATGCGCACGCCGATGTCCTCACCGAGCGCCTCGAGGTCTTCCACAATCGTCTCGAACGCCACGTCCGCGTCCGAATAATCGACGATCATCATCATGTTGAAGAACCCGTCGATGATCGTCTGTGAGATGTCGAGCACGTTCGTGTGGTGCTCGGAAAGGTACGTACATACGCGCGCGATGATGCCGACGGTGTCTTGGCCGACGACGGTGATGATTGCCTTGTTCATGGAACTCCCTGGTCGCAAACTATACGGCAATGCCCCAGTATAGGGAACGCTTGCGCCAACCACGCGCTTTTCCCGCATGTCAGAACGCAACGCGCCGGCGGTGCCGTGTGCACGGCGCCCGCCGGCGCGGGCAGGGGCTAGTGCCTGCCTCTGGCATGGTGCGACGGCTTGCCCGCACCGCGCAGGCGCCTGCGCTGCACGGTGAAGACCGTCACGAGCGCGGCGATCGTGGCCACGGTGATGATGACGGTGATGAGCATGTCCTGCTTCAACGCCTTGTTCTCGTACGTCGCGTGCTTCGCCTCCTCGGGCGTGGGGATGCGCGTGCCGGTCACGATGAGGCGGTGCGAGTTGACGCCGTACGGCGTGCAGGTGACGAGGCTGACAAGGTCGCGCCCCTTCTGAATCTCGAGGTTCTTCACGTTGTCGGGCAGCACCACGTGCGTCTCCTCGACCTCGTAGGTGAGCACGTCGTCATACACGGTGACGGTGAACGTGTCACCCTTTTCCAGGGTGTCGATGCCGGTGAACAGCATCGCGCTCGGCAGGCCGGTGTGGCCGGTGAGCACGGCGTGCGTGGATTCGCCGCCGATCGGGAAGCTCGAGCCTTCCATATGCCCCGAGGCGATCTGCAGAACCGTTTCGTCGATGCCGTGGTAGATCGGCAGGCGCGCGTCGATCTTCGGGATCGTCACATAGCCCATGATGCCGGTGCCGGTGATGTCGAGGATCGCATTGTATTCCTTCTTCTCCTCTTCGGTCGGCAGGAACCGTGTCACGCCGCGCCACACGAGCGATTCGTTGTATTCGCGCGCGCGGGTGAGCTGGGCTTCGCGGTCCTCCTTGGAGGTGTCAGCCACCCGCTCCACGTAGCCGGCGACCGCGCGGCTCGCCACATGGCGGTTCCATGCGTCGGCCACGGTCGGGTACAGGATCAGGCCCACGCCCACCACAAGCATGACGCTCATCGCCACCAGGATCGCGATGAACTGCCGGTTGCTGCGCCGTTTCGCTGCGGCCTTGGCCTCGGGCGACACCGGCTCCGGGGGCACATCGCCTTGCGGTGCGTCGGCGAACTGCGGCAACTCGTCAAACCCCATGTTCTGCGTGGTGTGTGTGGTCGCGTCGTTCGGCTGTTCGTTCATCTGGCGTGCGTCACCCCTGCTGCATGTCTTCCCGGGGCGCGCTCGTGCACGCCCCACGGCACTCTTCTGCCTTGTGAGCATAATCGCTTTGCGCGCCGGGCACCATGGGGCGTCCCAAATCTTCACGACTTCTCACTACGCATACATGCACGGCGGCCACACGGGGACTCCCCCGCACGGCCGCCGTGCATGTATGCGTGTCAGTCGTTCACGCGGTGCGCCGACTGCGAGGCGCGCGCCGGCAATGCGCGCGGCGCATCGAACCCGCGGCGCGCGAATTCGTCGGCGATCGCCTGCGCGATGCGGCGGCTTTCGCCTGCGTTGACGAGCGCGATGATCGAGCCGCCGAAGCCGCCGCCGGTCATGCGAGCGCCGTACGCGCCCTCGTTGCGCGCCACATCGACGGCCACGTCGAGTTCGGGCACGGTCACCTCGTAATCGTCGCGCAGCGAATCATGCGACGCGTTGAACAGCGCGCCGGCCGTCTCGATGTCGCCCCGGCCGAACGCGCCGATGAAGTCGTCCACGCGGCCGATCTCGGTGATGACGTGGCGCACGCGCCGGCGCATCGTCTCGTCGTCCAGCTGCGAGAGCACGTCCTCGAGCGCCGCCGCCGGGTCGGCCGCAGCGTTCACCTGGTCGGCCACCACGCGCAGGTTCGGCACACCGAGGATCCGCGCGGCCTCTTCGCACATCGTGCGCCGTGCCTGGTACTGGCCGTCGTTGAGCTGGTGGGGCGCCTGCGTGTCGAGCACGAGCAGCTCAAGACCGTAGGCAGACAGGTCGAACGGCTCCTGGCGCACGCTTTCCGCGGCGGTCAGCCCGGGCATGCAGTCGAGGCGGATCGCGTGGTCGGCCGTGCAGCGCATCGAGGCGTTCTGGTCGAGGCCGCCGGTCGACGCCCCCGCCATCTCGTTCTCGGCCATCACGGCCGCGTCGATCAGCGTGATACGCCCTTCATCGCTGCCGCCGAACCCGAGTCCATACACATCGTCGAGCGCGAGCGCGGTCGAGCAGGTCATCGCGGCCGACGAGCTCAGGCCGGAGCCGAGCGGCACGCACGAGCTGAACACGGCGTCGAACCCGCGCACCTGGTCGAAACCGGCTTCGCGCAACGCCCAGGCCACGCCGATCGGGTAGGCGCCCCAGCCGTCCACGCCGCCTGCGCCGAGGCCGTCCAGATCGGCCATGGTCATCTCGCTGGGCGTCATGTCGGAGATGACGCGCACGGTCGTGTCATCGCGCGGGGCGAGCGCCACATAGGTGCGGTGCGGCAGCGCGATCGGCAGGCACAGGCCGCCGTTGTAGTCGGTGTGTTCGCCGATCAGGTTCACGCGGCCCGGCGCGGCCCACACGCCGGCCGGCGCCGTGCCGAAGCGCGCTTCGAACAGTGCGGCGGCGCGGGCGGCGCCGTCGGCGTCGCCCATCGGCTCGATGAATTCCACTGCAGTGGTCATGATGGTCCCTTCTGTCGTCTGTTGTGCGGGGGCGCGCCTAGTCGAGGTCGACCGCGCCGAGTTCGTGGAAGCGCTGCGCGATGAGTTCGGGCGTCGTGTCGCTCACCCACGCGGCCATGCCCGATTCCGAACCGGCGAGGTACTTGATCTTGTTGGCCGCGCGGCGGAACGAGAAGAACTGCAGGTTGAGACGGTAGTGCTCGCCGCGCGGGTCGTGCACGGGTGCCTGGTGCCATGCGGCGATGTACGGCAGGTCCATGCCCTTGCCGTCGCCGGTGTCGAAGAACATGTTGCCGCGCTTGAGCAATTGCGAATACATCTGCGCCAGGTCCCAGCGCTCCTGATCGTTGAGCTCGTCAAGGGTGCGCACGTCGCGCAGCGGCTGCACCTGCACCTCGAGGGGCCAGCGCGCGGCCGCCGGCACGTAGGCCACCCAGCTGCCGTTGCGCATGATCACGCGTTCGCCGGCGTCGATCTCGGCGCGCATGATGTCGGCGAGCAGATTGCCGCCGGTGCGCTCGTGGTAGGCCTCGGTGTGCTTGAGCTCCTGCTCGAGCTTGGGGGCGATGAACGGGTAGGCGTAGATCTGGCCGTGTGGGTGCGCGAGCGAGACGCCGATCTCCTGCCCGTGGTTTTCGAAGACGTAGACCTGCTCGAGGCCGTCGATCGCGCTCAGTTCGGCGGTGCGGAACGCCCATGCCTCCACAACGGTGCGCAGGCGTTCGACCGGCAGGTCGGCGGGCAGGCCGTGCTCGTTGGGGTCGAAGCAGATGACCTCGCAACGGCCGGACGCCGGGCGCTGGAGCCACAGCGGGCTGCCGTCCACGTCCACCGTCTCGTTGGGCACGCCCGGTACCTGCACCATCGAAGGGAAGCGGTTCTCGAAGACGACCACGTCGTAATCGGTGTCCGGCACTTCGCCGTCCTGGTAGGGGTCGCCCGGTTTGCGCGCGGCGAGCGGGTTGCCGGTGGCGGTGGCGCCGGGGCCGATCGTGATCGGCCGGTTCATGCGGGCCGTGGCCATCGGGATCCAGTCGCCGGTGAGCGGGTCGCGGCGCATCTGCGGTGCGGCGTACGGCACGTCGTTGCCGTCCGCGTCCAGGTGCGGCGCGAAGCGGTAGGGCAGGTCGCGCGGGTCGACGAGCTGGCGCGTCTTCTTGCCGCAGACGTAGTCGGGCTCGTCGTCGAGATAGAAGAACTCGCGGCCGTCGGACAGCGTGGTGGGGGTGATGCGAATATGCTCCTGCGCATATTCGCCCGGCTGGTAGTGGGCGAATTGAGACATCGGTGTCCTCTTGTGTTGTGCTGCTGGTTGGGGTGTTGCCGGCGCGCCGCGAAGGCGGCGCCGGACTTGGGTTGGTGTGGGCCGCTCAGTCTTCGGGCAGCTCATCGTCGGCCTCGTCCACGCCGTGGGCGAGCACGAGTTCCTTGACGAGGTCGCGCGTCTTGGTCGCCGAGTCCGGGTCGAGCCCGTCGTCGGTGATCACCGTGTCCACCTGGTCGAAGCGGGCGAACAGCGAAAGCGATGTGCTGCTCCACTTCGTGTGGTCGGTCAGGATGATCGTGCGGTCCGCGATGTCCATCATGGCCATGTCGGTGGCCGCTTCGAGCGAATTGGGCATCAGGAAACCGCGCGGCACCGAGACCGAGTGTGTGCCGAGGAACACGGTATTGACGCGCAGCGAGGCGATCACCTTGTCGGCGATCGGCCCCACGAGCGAATTCGAGCGTGTGATCACGCCCCCGGTCACGATCACCTCGACGTCCTTGGATTCGAGCGCCTGCACGAGCTCGGCCACGGGAATCGAGTTCGTGAGGATCGTGATGCCGTTGGCGCGCTGCGATTCGAGCAGGTGCTGGGCGAACACGTAGGCGGTCGTGCCGCCGCCGATCGCGATTACATCGCCCGGCGAGACGTACTCGATCGCGCGCTGTGCGATCGCGTCCTTGAGCCCGAGCTCCATCTGCGATTTGACGGAGAACAGCGGCTCGCTCAGCAGCGTGCTCGTGGAGACGGCGCCGCCGTGGACGCGCTTGAGCAGGCCTTTGTCGGCCAGATCGGCGATGTCGCGGCGGATCGTCATGGCCGAGACACCGAGTTCCTTCGAAAGCGCGGTGATGCGCACCGCACCGCGCGTACGCAGGCGGCTCAGGATCAGATGCTGACGTTGTGAGGAAATCATGCGAACATTATCTCACATTATCTCCCAAACACCAACTCAGTTTGCGCATTTCAGCGTGTTTCCCAACAAAACCGCACTCAATCGCACATTCACATGTCCACATTGCGAACAATTCAGTCGATGTTCGCCTCGGCCTCGTCCACCAGCTCGTCGTCGAGCATCTCGTCAGGGCCGTCCTCGATCTGGCGCTTGGAGTCGGTGATCTCGCGCGGGATCTCGTTGGGGTCGTGCAGCTGGCGATGCATGCGCGCGAAGCCCCAGCGCGTCACCTTGTCCATCGCCTCGCGCACGATCGACCCATCCATCTTCGATTCGCCGCGCGCGCGTTCGGGGAACACGATCGGCATCTCCACCACGGTGCCGCCGGCGGCGATCACGCGCCGGGTCATGTCGATCTGGAACACGTAGCCGTTGTCTTCGATGGTGTGCAGGTTCACCTTGCGCAGGATGCCCGCGCGGTAGACGCGGAACCCCGACGTCATGTCGCGCACCTTGAGCCCGAGCATGAGGCGCGCGTACTGCGAGCCCATGCGGCTGATGAGGTCGCGGTACCACGGCCAGTTCTCGGTCGTGCCGCCGGGCACGCGCCGCGAACCGACCACGAGGTCGATGTTCGCGTTCCCCTCGATCCGGTCGAGCATGCGCTTGAGGTCGTCGGGGCGGTGCGAGCCGTCCATGTCCATCTCACAGATCAGCGTGTACCCGTGGTCGAGCGCCCACGTGAAGCCGTCCACATACGCCGAGCCGAGCCCCAGCTTGCCTTTGCGGTGCAGCACGAACACGCGCGAATCCATCGTGCAGCCGTTGATGCGGTTCGCGATCTTCAGGTCCGGCGTGCTCACGCGCGCGTCGGAAAGCACCTTGGTGTTCTTGCCGTCACGCTCGAAGCCCACGTCGCTCGACTGCGCGCCGGGCTTGACACGCACGCTCAGCTGCGGCGCCATGTTGGTGGCCTTCGAGATCACGTCGGCGAGCGTGCCGGTGCCGTCGGGCGAGGCGTCGTCCACAATGAGCACGTCCACGCCCGGGTTCTGCACAAAGACGCCGGTGAGCGTGGGCTCCAGGTTGTCGCGCTCGTTGTACGTTGGCATGACCACGCATACGCGATCCGTCATCTGCCCACCTCCTGCTTTCGGCTATGCCACGACTGTAGTGTGTCGCGGTGCGGTGCGCCCGGCGTGAACCGGCCGCCCTCCCCTGCCCCACGGCCCCGCGGGCCTCGACGCGCGCGGCCGTTCGTGGCACAATGGACGCATGTCTTATGTATCTGAGCATAGTCTGCACGACGCCGTCAACAAGGCCACGACCGACCTTTTCACCTTCGCCTACAAAAACGTGGTCAAACCGTACGCCGTGTTCAACCACACGCCCGACGTGGCGCACGACCAGATGATCCGCTTCTGCGATGTCACACGCCGCGTGCCGCCGCTCATGTGGCTGTTGCGCACGATGCTCGACTACACCGACCCGGTGCTCGAGACCACAGCGATGGGCGTGCACTTCGCCAACCCCTTCGGGCTGTCCGCCGGCCTCGACAAGAACTGCGAGATGTCCACGCTGCTCGACAACGCCGGCTTCGGCTTCGAGACCGTGGGATCGACCACGTCGCGCCCGTGCCAGGGCAACGCGCGCCCGTGGTTCCACCGCCTGCCCGAATACGATTCGATGATGGTGCACGTGGGCCTGGCCAATCTGGGATCGGACGAGGTGATCGCACGTGCGCAGCGGGCGTGGAGCAAGACGAAGACGATGCAGATGTCCGTGTCGATCGCCCGCACGAACGACCATCTGGTGGGCGACCTGGACGAAGGCATCGAGGATTACTGCATCTCGATGCGCCGCGCGGCCGGCCGCACCGCGATGGTCGAAGTGAACATCTCATGCCCCAACACCACAGTGGGCGAACCGTTCACCGCGGACCCCAACGCGCTCGACCGCCTGTTCACCGAACTCGACAAGATCGACCGCCCGCAGCCCACGCTCGTCAAGATGCCGCTCAACAAGACGTGGCCCGAGTTCAAGGAGCTGCTCGACGTGCTCGCCGAACACAATGTGCAGGGCGTCACGATCGCCAACCTGCAGAAGGACCGCACCGGCATGAACATCCCGCGCGACTGGCTTGGCGGCCTTTCGGGCGGTCCGTGCACGGTCGAAAGCACCGAACTGATCCGCCGCGTCTACCGCGACTACGGCCAGCGCTTCGCGATCGCGGGGGTCGGCGGTGTATTCACGCCGCAGCAGGCCTACGACAAGATCCGTGCCGGCTCGTCGCTCGTCATGTTCATCACCGCGCTCATGTACCGCGGGCCGCAGCAGATCACCGTGCTCAAGCGTGGCTTGGCGGAGCTGCTCAAGCGCGACGGCTTCGCGCATGTGGGCGAAGCCGTCGGCGTCGACGCCTGATCACCACGCGCCGCGCAAGTACTGCGGCGGGTATGGGATCCGCGCGCGCCCGACGCCCAGTTTCGCGGCGGCGCGCAGAGGCCAGTACGGGTCGCGCAGGGCGGCGCGTCCGATCTCCACGGCGTCGGCCTGCCCGTGCGCCACGATCTTCTGCGCCTGCCGTGGCTTGGTGATCAGGCCGACCGCCGTCGTCGGCACACCGGCCTTCGCGCGGATGCGGTCGGCGAACGGCACCTGATAGCCCGGCTTGACCGGGATCGTCACGCCGTCGATCAGGCCGCCCGTCGACACGTCGACTAGGTCCACGCCATGGTCCTTGAGCGTGCGCGCCAACTCCACGCTCTGGTCGGCGTCCCAGCCGCCCTCGGCCCAGTCGGTCGCTGAGATGCGCACGAAGAGCGGCATGTCGTCGCGGATCACGCCGCGCACCTCGTCCACGACCTCCACGAGCATGCGCATGCGGTTGGCGAGCGATCCGCCATACTCGTCGTCGCGCGTGTTGACCAGCGGATCGAGGAACTCCGAAAGCAGGTACCCATGCGCGGCGTGGATCTCGATTGCCTCGAACCCGGCGGTCATCGCGCGCCATGCGGCGTCACGGAAGCGGTGCACGATCCCGTGGATCTCGTCCACGCTCAACGCGCGCGGCGCCTGCAGATCGCCGAACGGCAGGTCGGAGGGACCCACGGTGCGCCAACCGCCTTTGTCGGCCGGCACGGTCTGCCCATCGTATCCGATTGCGAAGCAGCCGGTCGAGCCTTTGCGTCCGGCGTGGTTGAGCTGGATCGCGGGCACGGCGCCGGCCTGTTTGATGCCGTCGGTGACCCACCGGTACGCGTCGATCTGCCCGTTTTCCCACAAACCCAGGTCGCACGGCGAGATGCGCCCGTCAGGCGTGACCGCGGTCGATTCGACGATGATGAGGCCGAACCCGCCCATCGCACGGGAGACATAGTGCTGGTAGTGGAAGTCGGTGGGCCGGCCGTCGCACGCGAACGCCGAATACATGTCCATCGGCGGCAGCCATACGCGGTTGCGTGCGGTCATGCCACGCAGCGTGATCGGGGTGAACAGCGCCGGCTCCGTTGCCGCGGCCGCTGGTTGCACCGCTTTGGTTTTCTTGGATTTCTTGGTGTTCTTGGTATGTGGTTGTGCTTTGCCCATACCCCGCCACCCTACCACACCGCATATGGAGGTGGCGGCGCACCCGCATGGATGCGCCGCCACCTCAATCACTGTTGGCAGGGCTCATAGAACCGGGGGTCACCGGGTCTGCTGGTTCTGGTTCTGTTGCTGCTGCAACTGTCCCTGCTGCGTGCCTTGCAGCGTGTTGCCGTTCTGCGATCTCGACACGCCCACCTGCTTCATGTACTTGTCCGCGGCCTGCCCGTAGTCGTTGTCCATCGGCAGGTTCTTCTTCGCAGCGTATTGGCTCACGGTCTTGCTGAACGCAGGCGCGGCGATCGTCGAACCGTCCCAGTAGCCGTGGTATTCGCCATTGATCGCGATGTTCTCGATCGGGTGGTTGATCGGGTCCTGCACATCGCCGACGAGCACGAACGTGGCGATCTGGTGCGGGATGAACCCGCCCGTGGTCACATACATGTTCTCGTTCGTACCGGTCTTGGCGAAGGTCTTGCGATTGTCGGCCAGCTGGGCGGCGCGGGCGGCACCGTCAGGGCGCGTCACGCCCTGGTTCATCGTGTACGCGAGCGTCTGGATGATCTCCTTGTCCACCGCCTGGTGGCAGTTCGCCTGCGGCACCTCGAGCTTGTTGCCGTCGGAGTCCTCGGCCGACTTGATCGCCACCGGCGTGCACTCGACGCCGTCGGCCGCGATCGTAGCGTACACGTTGGCCATTGTGAGCGGCGAGACCGAGGTGGTGCCGCCGATCAGCAGCGCGGGGTGCATCGAGATGTCGCTGTAGACGTCTTCCTGCCCGATCTTCGAATTGTGGTAGCCGAGCGACTTCGCGGCGTCGGCCACCGCGCACAGGCCGATCTGCGCGCCCATCGCCGCCATCGTCGTGTTGTGCGAATGAACGAGGCCGAGGAACGGGCTTTCCGGCGAAACCGTGCCGTTCGTCAACGCGTTCGTCACATGCCAGTTGTCGGTGCCGCCCTGGTAGCCGTTGCACGAGAACCTGTTCGTCAGGAAGTCGGTGGGCGCCACAAGGCTTTCGTTGATCGAACGGCCCTGCTGCATCCACGCCACGAGGTTGATCGGCTTCCACGACGAGCCGATCTGGAAGCCCTGGCCGCCGCCGTCGATCTGGTCCACCGCGTAGTTCATCGACGAGCGCGTGGGGTCGGTGGCCGCCGCGTCGGTCGCGTCATAGGTGCGGTTGAGGCCGAAGCCGAGCACTTCGCCGGTGCCGGGCTTCACCGAGGCCATCACGATCTCCATGCCGCTCGAATCGGCCGCCGGGATTGTGGCGTTCGCCACGTCCATCATCGCCGCGTTCGCATCCAGGTCGAGCGTCGTCACGATCTTGAGGCCGCCCTCCTGCAGCAGGCGCTCACGGTCTTCCGCCGTCTTGCCAAATTCGGGCGAGTTCTCGATCTTGTGCACCACGTAATCGCAGAAATAGCCGGCGTCGTACTTCGCGGCCATGCAGCCGCGGCTCACGCTCGTCAAATGCAGCGTGTCGACAAGCGGCGTGTTCACGGCCTCCTCGTACTCCTTCTGCGTGATGAAGCCTTGGTCGTGCATCAGTTGGAGCGTGATGTTGCGCTGCTTCTGCGCCTCTTCCTGGTTCTCTGGAATCGAAGGGTCGTATTTCGACGGGTTCTTCGTGATCATGGCGATCGTGGCCGCCTGCACCACATTCAGTTTGTCTGCGGTCGTGTCGAAATACCGTTCCGCCGCCGCCTGCACGCCGTACAGCGAATTGCTGCCGAATTGCGCGATGTTCAGGTACCCCTGCAAGATCTCCTGCTTCGAATACTTCTTCTCCATCTGTACCGAGATGAGCATCTCGCGCAGCTTGCGCGCGATCGTGTCTTCGGTGGCATGGTATGCGGCGATCGGGTCGTTGTTGTCGCGCGCCTTGGTGGCGAGCACGTTCTTCACGTACTGCTGCGTCAGCGACGAACCGCCCTGCTGGTCGCCCTTGCGCATGTAGGTCTGCACGAACGCGCGCATCACGCCCTGCACATCCACGCCCGAATGCTCCCAGAAGCGCTTGTCCTCGCGGGCCACCACGGCCTGCATCATCGGTTTGGAGATGTCTTTGAGCGGCACCACTTCGCGGTTCTGCGCATAGAACTCCGCAATCACGGTCTTGCCGTCGCTCGCGTACATCGTCGATTTCTGCGGCAGATTCGTCACATCGAAGTCAATGCCTTCCACCTGCATCGACGGGGCCACCGCTTTGGCCACATTGTTCGCGCCCATCACCGCGGGCAGGAACAGCACGCTCATCGTCACACCGCCCGCAATGCACAGGGTGATGAACGCGAGCGCGAGCGCAAGCACGCGCATTCCAGTCAGGGATTTCTTCTTGTTCGGCTTCGGCATGCTGACCATTCTAAATGGTCGGCTCTACTGCGTCCACAGCTTCCCCGCAATGCTCACGCAATGTGCGCAACCGCCCGCGCTAGTGCTGCGAGCGGCGGATCAGTTTGCCCGGCTGGTAGATGATGATCGTGCGCCCCTCACGCGCGATCCATCCGCGGTTGGCAAAATCCATGAGCGCCTTGTTCACTGTCTCGCGGGACGACCCCACAAGCTGCGCCATCTCCTCCTGCGTCAGGTCGTGCGGCACCTGCAGCCCCGCCTCGACCGGCTTGCCGAAGCGCGCCGCCAGATTGAGCAGTGTCTTCGCCAAGCGCGCGGGTACGTCCATGAACACCAGGTCCGCGATCCGCTCGTTGTTCAGGCGCAGGCGGTTCGCCAGCACCTGCAGCATGTCGACGGCCACGCGCGGGTGCGCGTTGAGCCACGCGAACAGCGCGTCGTGTTCGAGCCACACCACTTTGGTGCCATTGAGCATCGCCACTGCGGTCGCCGTGCGTGGGCCCCCTTCGGGGTCGAACACGGGAATCTCTCCGAGCACTTCGCCGCGCGTGTGGATGCTCAGCAGCTGCACGCGGTTGTCCGCCGACTGCCGGATCAGCTTCACGCGACCCTGCTCGATCACATACATGCGGTGATCGGTGTCCCCCTCGCGGAAAATCGTGTCGCCTTTGTTCACCACAGCGCTGTGCATATGTGGCAGCAGCTCCTCAGCCTGTTGCGCGGAGACCTGCTTGAACAGGGCCGTGTGCAGCAGCGGGTTGTGCGTCTGATCGTCGTTGTGCGTCGCCATGACCACCTCATGCTCGAACCGTGTGCCTGCGCCCGGGCCGTCCATGGGCGCACGGTTGTTCCATTGTAGTCCAGCCGCGCACCGAACCACAGCCCGCCGCGCCCCGCGCGTCATAAGGCGCCGAATGCGCGCGCCGTGCGCACGAGGCGCGCCACGACCTGCGCGCGTGTGAGCCGCGTGCCCGCGCATATCGGCTCCACGCGTTTCACCGCCGATTTGACCGCTTTGTCAGACATCTTCTCGGCGCTCGTGTTCAACACGGCGCCCATCGCGCGCGCGTCGATGCTGTACGCGAGCGTCGTGTGGTGCAGCACGCAGCCCGGGTCCCCGGGCACGCGCTGCTGCGCCGACCCGCCGATTTTGCCGTGCGGGCCCGCGATGTCGTTGAGGCCGGCGAAACACGCACGCACACCGCACGCGCGCAGCCCCTCGATGAGCCACATATCGCACAACTGGAACGATTGCGCCACATCGAGCCCCTGCACAAAACCGAGCGGCGCGTACAACGAAACGGTGATCGTGCGCGCAGGCTCGATGTACATCGCGCCGCCGCCCGAATCGCGCCGCACCACGTGCACGCCGCGCCCACGCGCCTGGTCGAGGCGCACTTCGTCTTCGATCGACTGGTACGCCCCGCACACCACCGCGGGCGCGCCCCAATCCCACACGCGCAGCGTGGCCGGGCGTGCGCCGTGCGCCACCTGCCGCGACCATTCGCGCTCCACGCGCATCTGCTCTTCGGGCATGCGCGGGCGGTCCTCCACGAGCACGGGGGCGAGCGCACGCCAGCGCTCGTGCACCTCGCGCGGGTCGATCAGCGGCGGCTGGGGGTGCTCGCCGTGCTGTGCGGCCTGCCATTGGCGGTGGATGCGCGCGTTGCGCTCGCCCTCAAACCGCGCGAGCGCCTGCGCGAACGGCTCGGGCGCGCACTGCGCATGGGCGCGCAACGCCGCGAGCGCGATGGATTCGGCGTTCGCGCCGATCAACACGCGTTCCACAATCGGTTCGAGCGCGCGCACGGTGGCGCGGTACCACGGTTCGATCGCCACGCCGGGCGCATCGAGTGCGCTAAGACGCCCGGCGAGCACCTCTTCGGCCTGCGCGATCGCCGCGGCGGACGACCGCTCGCCGGCGGCGAAGAAATCGCCGTCGATATGGCATGTGCGCGTGCCGGCTGCATCCGCAACCGTCACGCGCACGAGTTTGCCGCCGGGAATCTTGACTTCGCCGATTGCGGGCATGGGTCAGTCGACGAGTTCGACGCCGCGGGCGTCGCGGTGCGCCGGCGTGCCGTAGTCCGATGTGAGGATCTGCACACCTTCGACGATCGACCAGATGATCGCGGCGATTGGGCCGAGGCCGAACACGATCCAGCCGAGGCATGTGAGCAGCACCTGGGCAATCGCCTTGCCGGTGAAGCCGAGGTAGAAGTTGTGGATGCCCAAAGCGCCGAAGAACAGCGCGAGCAGGCCGGCGAGGATCTTGTTGCGCGGGATGTAGCCCGTCGGCACCGCCGCATATGTCGGGGCGCCAGGGGCCGGCTGGCCGTATTGCGGCTGCGCGTATTGCTGCCCGTACGGATCGGCGGACGGCTGTGTGTATGGATCGGCAGCCGGCTGCGCATACTGATTCGCAGCAGGTTGTGTATAGGGATTGGAGGCCGGCTGGCCGTATTGCGGGGTATTCGCCGTGGCTGGCTGCGTGTATGGATCTGCGGTGTGCGCGGCGACATTCGGCATGGCGGTCGTGGCCTGCTGGTCGGCCGAGTACGGATCGCCCATGGTGCCGTTCGGATTCGGTGGCAGATCAGGCATCTGCGGCATTGCCGTGGTGAAGGTCTCGGTCACTTCGACGTCCTGCTGATTGGCGTCAGCTATGGTGCCGCCGGTATACGCGGCAGGCGTCTCGTCGTTGGACGGCGCGGGGTTGATGTTCGGATTGGTCGGATCGGTCATGGATGCTCTTTTCGTGTCGTGTTTGCCGTATCCAGCCGTATCGGCTGTCGGCTGCCATTACCACTCTACACGGCCGCGGTTTCATGGGACCTTTGTTTTCCGGCTCACGATGGCTGTCGACGGTCGTCTTCCAGACACCGACAGCCATACTGTAGGTAACCGGCGACAGCACATGACTAGCCACCAGACACCAACGGACATACGGAAGGCAGTCGGTGACAACCCGCGGCTAGCAACTAGACACCAACAGCCATGCAGACAGCAGTCGACGACCGCACATGGCTAGCAGCTAGACACTTACGGACATACGGGGAACGGGGATACGCTGGAAACAGGACTGTTGGGGCGCGGATTGGGGGTGTAATGGCATATGACAACGGCGGCCGGCATGCCATGTGGGCACGCCGGCCGCCGTGGGGATCAAGCGCGAGGCTCAGGCCACGTAGGTCGGGCCGTATTCGCTCGGCACATGGGTCGTGGCGATGTACGGGCCGGCGGTCGGGCGCGCGTAGGTCTGGAAACCGTTGCTGTAGTTCATCGAAGCTTCTTCACAATTGCAGCACATAGCTGTACCTCTTTCGCTGGTTAGGCGCGCGGTGTGCGCGCCATGAATCGTGCGTGTTCGCCGCTCAGTCTACAGCCGAGCCACGATGTACGGCGGGTGTGGCCCGGCCCATGTCAGATGCGGGCCAGGATGTCGCGGCCCACTTCCGCGGTGGAACGTGTGGTGGAGCCAAGCTCCTCGATGTCGGCCTCGACCGCGGCGTCGATCCGCGCGGCGGCGTCGTCGAATCCAAGGTGGCGCAGCAGCATGGCCGCCGACAGGATGGCGGCGGTCGGGTTCGCGATGCCCTGGCCTGCGATGTCGGGCGCGGATCCGTGGATCGGCTCGAACATCGACGGGTATTCGTTGATCGCGTTGATGCAGCCGGACGCGGAATAGCCCACGCCGCCCACCACGGCGCCCGCCTCATCGGTCAGGATGTCGCCGAACAGGTTGTCGGTCAGGATCACGTCGAAGCGCGAGGGGTCGTTGACCAGGTAGATTGTGGCGGCGTCCACATGGTTGTAGTCGTGCGTGACCTCGGGGTACTCCTCGCCCACCTTGTCCACGATGCGCTGCCACATGTCACCGGCGTTCACGAGCACGTTCTTCTTGTGCACGAGCGTCACATGCTTGCGGCGCTTCATGGCCAAGTCGAACGCGTAGCGCACCACGCGCTCCACGCCGTACGCGGTGTTGATCGAGACCTCGGTGGCCACCTCGTGCTCGGTGCCCTTGCGGATTGCGCCGCCGGCGCCGCAATACAGGCCTTCGGTGCCTTCGCGCACCACCACGAAGTCGATCTCGCCCGGCTCGGCGAGCGGCGAGGTGACGCCCTTGTACAGCTTGGACGGGCGCAGGTTCACATACTGGTCCAGCGCGAAGCGCAGCTTGAGCAGCAGCCCGCGCTCCAGCACGCCCGCCTTGACGCGCGGGTCGCCGACCGCGCCGAGCAGGATCGCGTCGGTGCCCTTGATGCGCTCCAAATCCTCGTCGGGCAGGATCTCGCCGTCGCGCAGGTAGCGCTCCGCGCCCAGATCGAAGTCCACATAGGTGAACTGCGTCGCATCACCAGCCGCCTTCTCCAGCGCCTGCTGGGCCCACGGCGTGACTTCCTTGCCAATGCCATCGCCGGGAATCACGGCGATCGTGTACTGCGTCTTGTTTTCACTCATAGGACGCGAGCGTACACGCGGCACGCGCATGGCGAACCCATGCGGCTCATTTCTTGGACAGCTCTTCGCAAAACATCCACATGGCAAGACGTCCCGCGCTACATGAGCTCGGTCGCGCGCATCACGTCAAGGCACCACGCGTTCTCGTAGCACACGTCGCGCCAGCGCTTGTAGCGGCCCGTGCCGCCACCGTGCCCGGCCTCCACCTCGACCTTGATCACGGCGTCGAGCCCGGCCGCCTGCAGGCGCGCCACCCATTTGAGCGGCTCCACCACAAGCACGCGCATGTCATTCATCGACGTCGTCACAAAGATGCGTGGGTAGGCCTCCACCGCCTCGCCGTCGCGCCACACGGCGCGCGCCGGCTGGGCGGCCGCGGGCTCGGGGATCGCAGGCTCGTCGATGCGCCCGTCATCCGCGGGCATCGGCGAGTTCTCGTACGGCGAATACCCGCGCATGTACCGGTACGCCTCCACATCGTGCAGCGGATCGCCCCACTCGTCCCATTCCGTCACAGTGAGCGGCAGGCTCGGGTCGAGCATCGTCGTCAGCGCGTCCACGAACGGCACATCCGCCTCGATGCCGGCGTAGCGTTCCGGCGCCAGGTTCGCCACCACCCCCATCAACAGGCCGCCGGCCGACCCGCCGTTCGCCACCGTGCGCGCCGGGTCGGCGAGCCCGCAGTCCTGCAGCGCGGCCGTGGCGTCCACGAAATCCTCGAACGTGTGTTTCTTGTTGAGCCGTCGGCCCGTTTCGTACCATGCGCGCCCCATCTCGCCGCCGCCGCGCACATGCGGCACGGCGTAGAGCACGCCGCGGTCGAGCATGCTCACGCGCGCCACCGAGAACGCGGGGTCGGTGCTGATCTCGTAGGCGCCGTAGCCAGTGATGAACATCGGCATTGACTCGAGCGTTGCGCCTTTCTTGTAGACGAGCGAGACGGGGATCGATTCGCCATCGCGCGCACGCACCCAGATCGACCGTTCGGCGTATGCGCGGGCGTCGTAGCCGCCGAGCACGGTGGCCGCTTTGAGTAGCGTGTCCTCGCCCGTAGCCGGGTCGATCTCGCGCAGTTCGCCCGGGCGCGTGTAGCTCGTGAACGAATAGCGCATGCGCGGCGCCTCGTACGAAGGATTGCCGGCCGTGCCGATCGAATACATGCGCCCTGCCGTGCCTTCGAACCCACGCAATGCCGGCACATCGGCCGGATCGTCATCGCCGTCGAGCGGCGGCGGCACAAGCTCGGTGAAGCTCCACGGGCGGCCGGACAGGAAATCGCGCGCCGCCTGATCCTTCGTGGTGACCGCCAGGCGTGGCAGGCCATCGCCGCGGTACGAGAGCGCCACGAAGTTCTTGTGGAACGCGATGCCTTCGATCGCGAGCCCGCGCACACCCTGCAGCAGGGCGGGGTTGCGCACGTCGGTGAACGGCGTGCCGACCGGCGTCTCGTGCGCGCCGGGCAGCACACGGTCGCCGAGTTCGGTACCGTACGGCGAGCCGACCGCGATCGTGGCGCCGTCGCCCAACCGGTACGGCGGTTTGTGCGCGCGCATGTCGATGACATCGATTTCGAAATTGGGATTGACCGCGTTGTGGTAGACGACCGCGATCGGGATGTCCTCGTCCTGCTCCCCCGCGTGTTCGAACACGCCGAAGCTCACGTCATATTCAATGCCCTCCCGCCGCGGGATGACCGGCGTGAACTCGCCTTCCGGGTCACTCACGGGCAGCATCAGCACCTCGCTCGTGGTCTTCGAGCCGGTGCCGATCACGATGTGCCGGTCGTCGAACGACATGCCGACGCCGGCCCAGAACCGCTCGTCGCGCTCCTCGTACACATCCACATCGGATTCGACCGGCGTGCCGACCTTGTGCCGGCGAATCAGGTACGGGCGCTGCGCGTCGTCGAGCACCGTGTAGAACACATACCGGGCGTCGGGCGTGAAGCACGCGGCGGCGATGCCATCGAAGCGCTCGGGCAGCTCCGCACCCGTGTCGAGGTCGCGGATCGCGAAATCATAGCGTTCATCGCCGCGCGTGTCGACGCCGAAGAGCATCCAGCGGCCGTCCTTGCTGATGTCCATGCCGCCGAGCGCGAAGAACTCGTGGCCCTGCGCCTCCACGTTCGCGTCGAAGATGACCTGCTCCCCCGCGAGTTCGCCCGGCGCTTGTGCGGCGTCGATCACCGGCGGGTCCCAATCGTCCTCGCCGCGGATCGGCAGACGGCATTGCGTGCCGTACTGCAGCCCCTCCTGCGTGCGCACGTAATACCAGTAGCCGTCCATGCGCGTCGGCACCGACATGTCGGTCTCCTGCACGCGCGACTTGAACTCGTCGAACAGCCGTTCGCGCAATGGTGCAAGATGCACCATGCGCGCGGTCGTGTATTTGTTCTCTTCCTCCACAAACCGCTGCAACCGCGGCGATTCCTTGTCGCGCATCCACTCGTACGGGTCCACGAACACGTCGTCGTGGAAGGTGCGGGTGATGGGCGTGCGCTGGGCGCGCGGCGGCTGTGGTGCGTGCTGTTCGTTGGTCATGCGCCGATTATAGGCACGCCTCACGGCATGTGGCGCGCCTACACGAACTGCTGCAGGTACGGCAGCATGGTCTTGCGGATGTTCGACCCCGTGGCGCCGGTGAACACCGGCACGTCGGTCACCGGCATCGGCTGTGTGGCGGCGAACCCGGCCATCGAGGCCAGCCCTCCCACCGATTCGCGCGCGGAAAGCTGGCGGATGCCGATCGCGAGCACACGCCCCGGGTACCGCTTGGCGATTTCGGCGTACGTGCTCGGGTCCTTCTGCCCGTCGTCGCCCAGCAGGATGAACTTCATGTCGGGGAAGTCCTCCATGAGCTGCTCGGCGTATTCGAGCTTGTGCTGCACGCCGGAGGGCACGAAGGTCTTGGGCCGCGGGTCCAGGTCGCGCAGCAGGAGCGGCCCGTCGGGGAACCCGTAGTCGAGGATGAAGTTGCGGATCGAGCTCTCCACGTTCCATGGCGAGGTGGACAGGTAGAAGAACGGCGCATCCGGGAACATGAGCCGGAGGTCGTTGTACATGACCGCCATGCCCGGCACGGAGGCGCGTTTGCGCGGCGAAAGCAGCAGCATGTTGTATGCCGCCTTCCACAGCGTGGGAACCTGTGTCACCATGATCGTGTCGTCCACGTCGGATATCACGCCGACCTTCGCGTCGCTCGGGATCGTGAACAGTTCCGCCTCGACCGGCCCGCGCCGCGGCACCTTGCAACTGAAGCGGTGCACGCCCGGCTGCAGGCGGTGCTCGGCGAGCAGATCCAGATAGCCTGCGGAGTCGGAGACCGAGTACGCCATCGTCTGCGCGCGCGCCGGATCGTTGCGGTCATACACCTCCATCGTGCCCACCTGCACAGTGCGCAGCGGCACGCCGTCGATGTGGATGCTCACACGCTCGTGCGCCGCCGGCACCTCGAGCATCGCGTGGATGCCGCGCATTGGCGTATGCGGTTTGGCGCGCGTCGGCGCGTAGATCGTGCGGCATACGAGTCGCGAATATTCCTCGGTGCCATAGCCCACATATGGTTTGACGCTCGGGAACCAGTTGAGATGCTTCACGAGGTTCGTCGAGAGCTTGAGCCACACGCCGAACACGCCGATGATGCTTTTACGCACCAACTGCTTGAGCGGGTTCTTCCACTGCAACCGCCGGCGCCGTGCTATCCGTTCGCTCGCAGCCGGCAGCGCGGTGCCCGCGGACACCGCACCGAGCGGCACCGCCACGGTGGGCATGTCGCTGTTGGATGTGGCGGCGCTCGTCGTGCGCAATGCCACGGCCGCCGACGGCGCGCCCGCATCGAAGGCAGCCGCAGACGTGTTCGGTGAGCTGCTCACCACACGGCCTTGCCGGTGCTGTTCCTCTTCGGCTTGGATCAGCGCGTGCTGCAGGATGCTTTTGACCTGCTGTGGCGCGTGCCGGATGTCGTCCCTGTCCGTCATGCGGCGATCTTCTCCGCGTACTCTTCCGCGCTGAGCAGATCCGGGCGGTCGTCGTCAAGGTCGATCTTGACGAGCCAGCCTTCGCCATATGGGTCGTCGTTCACCACTGCGGCGTCGTCTTCCGCCTCGTGGTTCACGTATTTCACTGTGCCCGCCACCGGGCTGATCACCGGTTCCACCGCCTTCGACGATTCAATCTGCATGAGTTCGTCGCCGGCCTCCACACGCGTGCCCACCGACGGCAGGTCCACGAACACGATGTCGCCCATGCGTTCGGCCGCGTACTCGGTGATGCCGAGAACTGCCGGCTCCTTCGTGTCGTCGACCCACACGTGGTCCTCGGAATACTGCAGGTGCTTGGGAATGTCGAGTCGGTCCACCGGTTCCATTGCGTCGTTCATCGTCTTGCTCCGTTCTTGTATGCCTTGCGTGTGCTTCCCCCCAGTCTAGGCCATCTTCAGTCCAGGCTGCGGCCGTACCATTCCTCGATCATGTAGCGCGCGATCGTGGCTTTGCCGGGCGCGCTGATGCGGCCGGTCACGAGCAGGTCGGTGAACTCGTCGCGGGTCACCCAGCGCGCGTCGGTCACCTCCTCGCCGTCCACTTGGATCCGCGTCGAGAGCGCCTGCCCTTTGAACGCCATCATCAGCGAGATCTTGAACGGCCACGGCTGCGACCCCAAGTATTTGACTTCGCCCACCTCAATGCCGGTCTCCTCCATCGTCTCGCGCCGACAGGCGTGCTCGAGGTTCTCACCGGCCTCCACGAACCCCGCGCTCACCGAGTAGAGCGTCGGGTCGGCCCATGCGCGGTTGTGCTGCAGCAGCAGGCGGTCCTGCGCGTCGACGACCGTCATGATCACCGCCGGTTCCACGCGCGGGAACAGCAGGCGGTGCCCGTCGTCGCCGTTCGTGCAGCGCTGCGCCCAGCCGCTCATCGCGGGCCGGGTCGGCGCGCCGCACGTGGGGCAGTGCTTCTGGTAGGCGAACCAGTTGGCGAGCGAGAGCATGGTGGTGGCCACGCCGATGTCGCGGCCCGACGCGTGCGGCACGAACGCGCGCAGGTCGACCCAGTCGAAGCGCTGCACGGCCGATTCGAGCACAGCCGGGCCACCGGCCGCGTCCCCGCGCTCGTCGAACGCCGCGTCGACCGCGCGGCCGGCCGGCGGCACCGCGTCCACCGCGCTGATGTCGAGCGCCACAATGCGCTCGGGGTGCGCGCCGGTGACTTCGCCCAAATACATCGCCACAACATGCGGGTGGCTCGCCAGCGCGCTGGCCACATACGCGCCCGGCAGTGTGGCGAGCCGCATGCGCGCGTGCGGCTGCGCGGCCGCATTGCGCTGGCCGAGCGGCACGGCGAGCAGTCCGTTGCGCGTCAGGACCACGCGCGCGCCCGCTTCGCGCAGCGTGCGGTCGATCAGCCCCGGGTCCGCGCGCCGCTCCACCTGATAGTCGATGGATCCCTGCGCGAGCGGCAGATACGGCAATGCCTGGGTGAGTGCCAATGGTGCGAACATGATGATTCCCCTCGTTGATGGATGGTTATTCCGCTGCGATGGCGCGCGGCACGCGTGCGATCAGCCCGTGCAGCGCCTGTGCCACGATGTCGGGGCGTTCCCATGCGCTGAAGTGGCCGCAGTCCTCGATTTCTGTCATTGCCACATCGGTGCCGGTCATCGCGCGCGCGATCGGCTCCATCACGGCGGGCGCGCTCGACGGGTCGTTCTCGCCGCAGATCACGGCCACCGGCGCGGTGATGCGCGCGAACTGGTCGTTGAGGTCGGGGCGGCCGGCCGCCATCAGCTCGCGCCATGCGATGCCCGCCGGCTGCTGTTCGCGGATCCATGTGGAGAATTGGCTGATGTAGTCCGGGGACTGTTTGACGGTGGAATCGCCCGGCTGCACCTCGGTGAAGAACATCACGGGGTCGGTCGTGTGCCGTTGCACGCATTCGCGTGCGATCTCGATGCGGTGCGCGCGCGAGGCCGGCGCGTCGGCGTCGCCCTTCGTGTCGAGCAGCGCCATGCCCGCCACGGCCTCGGGGTGGCGCCGCTGCACGTCGAGCACAAGATAGCCGCCCATCGACAGCCCCGCCCAGATCGCCTGCCCGTAGCCGGAGGCGTGCAGCAGGTCCACGTAGGCATCGGCCATCAGGTCGAGCGCGTCGGGAAGCGCCCCATCCTCGGCGCGCGCACCACTGTCCTCCGGTCGGGGCACTGGGCTCGCGCCGGCGCCTGGCATGTCAGGGGCCCAGATCGGGTATTGCGTACACTCCTGCGCATCGGACATCTCCATGAGCGCGGTGGCGCAACGGTCCCACATGCGGTGATCCACGGGGAATCCGTGCACCAAGATCAGCGGGATCCCCTCGCCTTCGCGGTAGACGTGGTTTTCAATCGTCAGTGCCATGGTTGCAGCTCCTCAGTTCCTGTGCGCGTGCGTCACGCAACGTCCACGCACCACCTTAGAACACCACCGCCGATCACAGGCCGGCCCAGGCAAGCGCCTGGCGCACAATGTAGTCGTGGCCGTCGGCCATCTGCTCAAGGAACGAGTCGAGCGCGGCCGTGCGCGGGTCGACCCACTCCACGTCGAGCGTCTCGTCCTGCGGCTTGCAATCGCCCGCAATCGGCACCATGTAGCACAGCGCGATCGCGTGCTGGCGCGCGTCGTGGTACGGCGAGACCCCCGGCGTGGGGAAGAATTCGGCCACAGTGAACGGCATCAGTCCCTGCGGCAGCTGCGGCAGCGCGATGTCGCCCAGGTCTTTCGAGATATTGCGCGCAATGGCCTCGCGAATCGTCTCGTGGTACAGCACACGGCCGGCGATGAGCGTGCGCTCCACAATCGAGCCGTCGTCGCACACGCGCAACAGCGACCCGATCTGCGTGACGCGCCCGAACTCGTCCGCGCGCACCGGCACGATCTCCACATACGCGATCGGCATCTGGCGGCGGATCCGCCCCAGGCTCTCGCCGTCAAGCCAGCCGGGGGGCGTGGCGCGCCCCGAACCATGGTCACGCGTGAAATCCTCCGGCGTGATGTTGTCGAACTCGCCGCGGCGGCGGCCGGCATCGTAGTCGTCGTTGTCTGGCACTTCATCATTCAGCACTGGCATGCCCCCATTATGGCGCAATCCGCGCGTCGACTCCAGCCATACACACCGCGCGGATTATCCCCGTGGCTGATTTCCCGGCGCGCCGGGGCGAGTGTGGAATGCTGGGGAGTGGAATCGGTTGACCATAGTACTGGTGAACCGAACGAACGTCATGTAAGGAGCAGACTATGGCAGTTCAAGAAATCACGGAAGAGACTTTCGCACAGGCGGTGCAAGACAACACACTCGCGTTCTTCGACTTCTACGCCACCTGGTGTGGCCCGTGCCGCGCCTTCGGCCCGATTTTCGACAAGGCCTCGGAAGCCAACCCCGACATCTTCTTCGGCAAGATCGACATCGACAAGAACCAGAACCTCGCCAACCAGGCGAACGTGCAGGCCGTGCCGACGCTGATGATCGTCAAGGAAGGCCATATCATCTACCAGGAGGCCGGTGCCCTGCGCGCTCCGGACCTCGACGACATCATCGGCCAGGCCAAGAAGCTCGATGTGGCGGCTGCGCTCGCCGAAGCCGAGAAGAACGGCGCCGACCCGCATGAGGTGCTTGAGGAAGAGGAGATCCAGGCCTGAGCCTGACTCACTTTCCCGTGGTGAATGTGCCTGAATCTTCACACTCCGCACGCTTGGAGTGTGAAGATTCAGGCACATTCCTATATAAGGAGAGCGGTGCGCGGTATAATGGGCCGCAGTGTGCATTCCGGCGGCGGCCACGGTTGTGGCTGCGCGCACCGAGGTTGGCGCGCGCCCTGCGAGTGGGCGTTTTTGGCAGCGTGAATCAGCCATGAGCAATACCGCCGAGGATTAGTGAACGTAGTCAGAGGAGCATAATGTCGGCCCATCACAAGTCGAACAACCCCACCCTTCGATCGCTGAGCAAGCGTCAATGGATGCGTATTGCCGCAGCGGCCGCAGGCGTTGGTCTGGTTGTGACCGGCGGCTTGGCCACGCGCAGCATCTATGCCGATGCGAAGCCCGAGGCGGCGCCGCAGCCGACCGCGTATTCCGTCTCCGATTCCCACGCCGCCTCCCGTGGCAATGCCCGTGAGGCACTGGACGGCGAGGCCACGTACGTCAACGTCTCGATCAACGGCAAGACCCGTACTGTGCTGGGCACCAACTTCACCGACGTGAAGTCCGTGCTCGACGCTGGCGACATCACGCTCGAATCGGGCGACACCGTGAAGCCCGACCTGCGTACGCCGGTTGACGAATCGACGACGATCGAGATCACGCGCGCAGGCGCCAAGATGGAGACCGAGGAGTCGAAGATCCCATTCAACACGGTGAAGAAGGAGACCGCCGATCTGCCGAAGGGCACCGAGAAGGTGCAGACCGAGGGTCAGGAAGGCATTCTGGAAAAGACGAACCTCGTCACCCGTTCCGGCGACAAGGTGATTTCGTCGAACACCTTCACCTCGTACGTCAAGAAGGCCCCGGTCGAAAAGGTGATCCTCGTGGGCACCGGCGTGCAGCAGGCGACTCCGACACAGCAGGAGCAGTCTTCCACCACGCAGAAGACCGATGGCAACGCGTCGTCCAACAACGATGCCGCCGCCTCGTCCTCGATCGGCACCACCGTGCCGGTGGGCGACATGCAGCAGTGGGCGCATGATTACCTGCTGGCCAACGGCGGCACGGAAGCCGACTTCACCGCAACCGTGTATATCATCAGCCACGAATCCGGCTGGTCGGTCACGGCCACGAACGCGTCTTCTGGCGCCTACGGCCTCGCCCAGGCGCTGCCGGGTAGCAAGATGGCCTCGCACGGCGCCGATTGGGCCACCAACTACCAGACGCAGCTCAAGTGGTTCTGGGATTACTGCAAGGGGCGGTACGGCTCGATTCAGGGCGCCTACGCGTTCTGGCAGGCCAACCACTGGTATTAAACCCAAACTTGTACTTGTGTACATATAGCTGAGGGGCGGGCACACAATGTGCCCGCCCCTCACTGCATGAATAGGCGTGTTCAATCGAACACGTACCGCACAGGATCAGACCGCCTGAGCCGGTTCTTCGGTGCGCTTTTGCTTCTTGCGACCGCGCTTCTTCATCACGCCGGTCTTCTTGCTGGCCACATCGAAGATGATGGTTTTGTCATCGATGAACGGATTGCCGTGCAGGTGGGCGTACGCCACCTCGTCATCGGCGACTTCGGGAAAATCGAAGAACTTGAGCACCGTATCCATCACGATCGGCATGTTCAGCGTGACTGAAGCGGTCTTCTTGGCCGGCTTCACGAATTCGATGGCATTGGTGTCGCCACTATTGCAAGCCTTGATCGCAATCTGCTTGCTGTGGGGATTCGTCAGGATCTGCACGAACCGCGGCGAGCCAAGTTCGAGTACGGAATTCTTATTGAATCGAATATAGCGAGGCGTAATAGTCAGAATGGACTTGCCTGCCGGAGCAGCCGGGTTGACCATTTCAAAACCTTGTAAAATCGACATATACGAACTTCCTTACGTCGAGGAATGAATGATGCCGTACTACTATAAAATATAGTCTGTACAAATGCAAATTGATTTCAACGATATGGAAATTACTGTATCGAAAAACTGCTGAAGAATCTGGGTATCTGTGCACCATTAATCCCATGGAGCACAGACACCCAAGTTGCGCAGATAGCCGTTGTTCACTGCACCGGGCACTGCTTCACGTAGGTCACATCGGGCTTCTCCGAAGCCGTTGGCGTCTCGTCCACACCAAGCTTGCGCTTGGCATCCGGTGAGACGGTCACGTCGAAGGAGTACGTGACCTCGCTCTCCGGCTGCACCTGCGTGATCGTGGTGTAGATGAGCCGGTAATTGAGCGAATCCGCGACCGGGTCGGCGCCATTGCCCGTGACTTCGAAGTCGCTCATCGTACCGCCCGCCGGCGGCATGAACACGATCTTTTCGAAGCTGGTGCCATGACTGTCAGGGAACTCGGACCGTATGCCGGTGATGTAGTGCGGCAACGTCTTGGATTCCTCATCGGTCATCGTGTTCCGGATCGTGTATTCCACATGGTATTTCGCCGGGCCATCCTCCAGGCAGTCGAGCTGTGTGATCTTCGTGGACCGCTTGATGTACCAACCCATCTTCGAGGGGTTGTTCTCGGTGATGTAGATGCCGATCTCCGGCTTCGCCTCATCGAGCGGGAATGTGGGCGTCAGCCCGAAGTCCCAGAAGATCTGCTGCATCGTCGGATCGAAGGAATACACAGCGAGATGGCGGTTGTGCGCAAGCGTGAGCATCTCGCTCGCCAGCTTGGCCATCTTGCCTGCATCTAGATCGCCCATAAGGCGTTGGACGCATGCCTTCGCCACAGTGCCGAACATCGCATCGGTCTCTTCGGCCGGGTAATCCTTATATGCGGTATTGATCAGGAAGTCCGCGGTGTTCGTGCCGGTCAGCACGGTACCGTTGGGCAGCGTCACATCACCGAGCACCTTCACGAGGCTTTGCACCATCAGTGGGTCGGCAAGCACAACGCCATTGAGTTCGGTGTCTTTACCGATCTCCGTCTGGTTCCAGATGGCCCTGAAATAGTCGGCGACGCGCACGGTATCGGGGGAATTCGCGATATCCCGCACATCGTAGTTCAGGTTCATCGGCCCCTCTTCCCGGTAGAGGCGGTTTTCATCTTCCGACAGATTGCGTGCAGTAATATTATCCCCTGCGAACTTCGTATTGGCCTCAAAATCACCGATTTCAATCTTGCCGTCGGTGATCGTCACCGTGCCGACCGCGCCGATGAGACCGCCGCTCGCGCGCATCTCCCCCGGTGTCATCGCCAGGATCGCGTACGTCTGCTTGCCTTCGTACCCAAGCCACGTGGGCAGGTTCGGAATGTATTCGTCCACAGCCGCCTGCATGTAGTAGTTGGCCCTGTCAAGCATGCCACGGCTGCTGTTCAGCGCGTTCGCCACAATGCCGATGCGCGGAGTGGGAATCCTGTCGAATTCCTCGGTATACCGTTGCAGCGATTGCGCGGCGGTGTCCAGTTCCGGCAACGCCTGGACGATTGGCTCTGCGTTGATGCTGCCGTCCTTGTAGATCGACTTGGCATCGATGGTCTGCGCGACATCGGCGAATTTCGGCACCGTATCCTGTGCCATGTCATCCACCACGTCGGTCATCATGCGCACAACGCGCATGCTGCCTTTGATGCCGGGCAATTTCTCGGTGAACGACCACAACGGCCCATTCGTGATGTTCTTCGCGGCACGCGTCTGCTTCTGCATGTCCGAGACAACCCCATCAAGGTCGTTGAGCCTATGCTTCTTGACGGCGTCTTTGACGACGGCGATGGCCGCTTCTTCATGATGTTTGACGAGCAGCGCCTGCGTGCCGACAGTACCGGCGAACACCACAAGGACCGCGGCGATTGCGATGAGAATCCAGCCCCACCAACGGATACGGCGGTACCACGGCTTGCGCGGCACAGCGTTGGCAGCCACCGCATCCTGCGTTGGTGCTGCGTTGCCGGGTGTAACCTCTGATTGCGCCCGTTGCCCGTGCTGCGCCTGATCCTCATGCGACGTCATACTGCCCCGTCTCTCCTGTCTCGATTGTGCGGCTGAAGGTGCCTAAGCTGGTGCGTGCGGGCAGAGTCCAATGGCCGCCCGCACTGAACTGCCTTATCTTAATTAATCGTCATGACTGACCACGATGCGCTGGTTCGCCACGTCAATCAGATGCTTGCCATACGGGCTTTTGCCGTACTTGCGGCCGGCCTCTTCGAGCTGCTCGCGGCTGATCCACCCATTCTCGAACGCAATCTCCTCTACGACCGAGATCGGCAGCCCTTGCGCATGCTGGATCGTGCGCACGAATTCACCGGCTTCGAACAGGCTGTCCATTGTGCCGGTGTCGAGCCACGCATAGCCGCGGCCGAGCGTGCGCACATGCAGGGTGCCATCGGCCAGATACATCTGGTTGAGGTCGGTGATCTCGAGTTCGCCGCGCGGCGACGGGCGCACTTGCTTCGCGAAATCCACCACGCGGTTGTCGTAGAAATACAGGCCCGTCACCGCGTAGTTCGACGCAGGGTGCTCGGGTTTTTCGACGATGCTGACCGCCTTGTGGTCGGCATCGAATTCCACGACGCCATACCGCTCGGGGTCGTCCACGTAATACCCGAACACCGTGGCGCCCTGTTCAATGGAGGCCGCCTTGCGCAGCTGGCGCCCCAGACCATTGCCGTAGAAGATGTTGTCGCCGAGCACAAGCGCGCACGCGTCGCCGTCGATGAACTCCTCACCAAGCAAAAAGGCCTGCGCCAGGCCGTCGGGGCTTGGCTGCACCTTGTAGCTCAGCGAGACGCCGTATTGCGAGCCGTCGCCGAGTAGACGCTCGAAGTTCGGCAGGTCCTTTGGCGTGGAGATGATTAGGATGTCGCGGATCCCCGCGAGCATCAACGTGCTCAGCGGATAGAAGATCATCGGCTTGTCGTAGACCGGCAGCAGCTGCTTCGAGGTGACGGTCGTCAGTGGGTAGAGTCGTGTGCCGGAGCCGCCGGCGAGGATGATGCCTTTCATGCGCACTCACTCCCCTTGGCGTACGGCGGCGACATATGCGTGGAGCTCGTCGCGCCAGTTGGATGGCTCGAACCCGGTCTCCTCGATCTTCGCCAGGTCGAGCGTGCTGTGGGTGGGGCGTAGGCTGACCGGTGCGGTTGCGTTGGCGAAGTATTCCTCGGTGCTGATCGGCTTGACCGCCTGCCCGTTGCCGTTCGTCTGCGCGAACACCTCGCGCGCGATGGCCGCCCAGCTCACGCTGTCGCCCGACGACGTGAGATCGTATGTACCGTAGGGTGCGTCACGGTCGAGCAGGAAGAAGATCGCACGCGCCATGTCCTGTGTGAACGTGAGGCGGCCGATCTGGTCATCGACAACGGTCACCTGCTGCAATGCCTCGTCCGGATTCGCCACGCGGTCGGACAGCGCCATCATCGTCTTCACGAAATTGTGGCCGTCGCCGATCACCCAGCTCGAGCGCAGGATGTAGTGCTTCGGCGCCATCGCCACCGCGATGTCGCCGGCGGCCTTCGTCTGGCCATACACACCCAGAGGAGCGAAGGCCTCGTCCTCATCGTGCACCTCGGCCACGCCGTCGAACACATAGTCGGAGCTGATGTGCACCAAGGTCAGGTTGTGCTCGATGGCGGTCTTCGCCAGCAGCGCCGGGCCTTGCGCATTCGCCTTCCATGCGGCCGCGCGACCTTCCGGCGTCTCCGCTTTGTCGACGGCGGTGTAGGCGCCGGCGTTGATGATTGCACCGTACAGGCTCCAGTCGATCTGCGCGTAGGCGGCGGAGTCCGAGAAATCGAATTCGTCGATGTCGGTGAATTCGAACCCTTCCAACCCGTGTGCCTGCGCATAGTCGCGGATCGCGCGGCCGAGCTGCCCGTTCGCGCCGGTCACCAGTGTGCGGCGCGGCGCCATCGGCTTCGCGTCCTTGAGCATCGGGTGGTGCAGGTCGGCTTCGCTGCGCTCGGACTCCTCAAGCGGGATTGGCCACTGGATATTGAGCTCCGGGTCGGCCAGATTGACGAACGTGTAAGTCTTCTTCTGCTCGAGCGACCAGTGCGCGTTCACCAGATACGAATACGCCGTGCCGTCTTCGAGCGCCTGGAAACTGTTGCCGACGCCGCGCGGCACATAGATCGCGCGCGACGGATCCAGGCGCGTTGTATACACCTGACCGAACGAGTCGCCCGGGCGCAGGTCGACCCATGCGCCGAAGATTTCGCCGGTGGCGAGCGAGATGAACTTGTCCCACGGCTCAGCGTGGATGCCGCGTGTCACGCCTTTCTTCGCGTTGAAGCTGATGTTGTTCTGCACCGGCTGAAAATCGACCGGCAGTCCAAGCGCCGTCATCTTCGCCTTCTGCCAGTTCTCCTTGAACCAGCCTCGGTTGTCGCCGTGCACCGGCAGGTCGAAGACGAGCAGTCCGGGGATGTTCGTTTCGGTGACCTTGAGTTCCTTTTCAAATTCCATCGTATTGTAAGCCTTCCGCTGTAATCACATGCCACACGCACATATGGGTTGCCCCGTGCACGGAGCAACCCCATACGGTCACTGGCCCTGGGCCTTGTATTTCGCTTCGGTGGCGCCCTTCACCGGCTCCCACCACTGCGGGTTGTCCACATACCACTGCACTGTGGCGCGCAGACCGGATTCGAAATCAGTGTGGGTCGGCTTCCAACCGAGCTCTGTGCGCAGCTTGGTGGCGTCGATCGCGTAGCGGCGATCGTGGCCCGGGCGGTCCCTGACCCAATCGAACGCGTCCTCGGGCTGGCCCATCACCCGCAGGATGTCTTTGAGCACGGTCAGGTTGTTGCGCTCGCCGTTCGCGCCGATCAGATAGGTCTCCCCCAAGCGGCCCTGCGTCAGGATTGTCCACACCGCGCTCGAATGGTCTTCGGTGTGGATCCAGTCGCGCACATTGAGGCCATCGCCATAGAGCTTGGGGCGGATGCCCTCGATGATGTTCGTGATCTGGCGCGGAATGAACTTCTCCACATGCTGGTACGGCCCGTAGTTGTTCGAGCAGTTCGAGATCGTCATGCGCAGGCCATACGTGCGGAACCAGGCGCGCACGAGCAGGTCGGAGCTCGCCTTAGTGGACGAATACGGGCTCGACGGGTGATAGGGCGTCTCCTCGGTGAACTTCGCCGGGTCGTCGAGGGCAAGGTCGCCATAGACCTCGTCGGTGCTCACGTGGTGGAAGCGCACGTCGTATTTGCGCGCCGCCTCGATCAGGCGGAATGTGCCTTCCACGTTCGTTTTGAGGAACGGCTCAGGGTCGGCGATCGAGTTGTCGTTGTGCGACTCGGCCGCGTAATGCACAATCGCGTCATGGCCGGGCACAAGCTCGTCGAGCAGCTGCGCATCGCAGATATTGCCGTGGACGAACTCCACCTGGTCGCCAAGAAGCGGTTTGATGTTCTCGAGGTTGCCGGCGTAGGTGAGCGCGTCGAGCACCGTCACATGCACATCGGGGTGGTTGTTGACCACGTAATGCACAAAATTGGAGCCGATGAAGCCGCAGCCGCCGGTCACGATGATGTTCTTGGGTGTGAACGATTCGGTCATGTGAATCCATATTAACAACAACTCGCTATCATCAAGACCCGAAACCAAGGATTGTAATGCATCTCGTTATGTACGAGTAAATTATATTCAAGCGTGATGAATGTATCTAGGAGTTAGTATCCCATGAAACCTGTAGTAGAGATTCTCATGGCCACTTACAATGGAGCGAACTACATCAGGCAACAGATTGATTCCATCCGCTCCCAAACCTTCCGCGATTGGAGACTGAACATCTGCGATGACTGTTCGACGGATAACACCTTGGACATCATCACCAGCATCGCCAGAGACGACCCCCGTATCAATATCATCTCGCAAGACGTCAAATTCGGCTCTGCGCAGGCTAACTTCACGTTCCTAATGAGCCAGGCCACTGGCGATTATGTCTTCCTTGCCGATCAGGATGACATCTGGCATTCCAACAAACTCAAGCTCTTCATGGACCATATGCATGAGGCCGAACGCTATTACGGTATTGGTACGCCTTTGCTTGCCTTTTCCGATCTCACGGTGGTGGATGACCAAGACCGTGTCATCGCGCCTTCATTCCTTAAGTACATCGGTCGAGATCCACACCGCACCGGCCTGAACGAGCTGCTGGTGCAAAACCTTGTCACTGGGTGCGCCAGCGCTATGAACCAAGCAATGGTCCAGGCTATTCAAGCCATCAGCGTGGGCGACGCAAAAACCATGATGATGCATGACTGGGTTTATGCTCTGCTGGCAGCTTCCCTTGGAAATCTGGTATATGTTGGCGAGGCGACCGTGGACTACCGCCAACATGGCGACAATGTCATGGGCGCACATCCGTACTCGTCGTGCAAGACTATTCTTGGCCTTATCATTCCGAACACCCAAAGGAAACAGAACCGCCTCACACGCCTGCACCAGACCATCAAACAAGCCAGACTCGTTCGAACAGCCGTGCAATCCCAAGCGTCCTCCGCAGCACTCAACACACTTGAGGCGTATTGCACTATACCCGGCCAATCCCGCATGAAACGTATCCGTACGCTCTTCACATATGGCTTCTGGCCGAACAAGATCGTGGATCGCATCAGCCAACTCCTCATAGCATTCTCATTATAATGCTCTCCATGCGTTAGGCTAAAACTTAATTCGCCCCAGAAGCAGACAGACTTGGATCAGGCTTAGGCAATACGGCAAACAGCATCCCGAACAATACCCAAGAGCATGAATCAATCAATATTTTCAGTGGAGTGTCAGGCATCGTGAGCAAACAAATCAAACAACCGAAGATTCATTCGGTGAAATACAACGTAGTAATGAACGCGATTCTTACTACGTCCACGTTCCTATTTCCGCTCGTTACCGTTCCATATGTTTCACGAGTGCTAGGGCCGGACAACAACGGCATCGTGTCGTGGGCTTATACTTTCGTCGGCTATTTCTCACTTGTCGCACAGCTTGGATTCACGATGTATGGTACCAGAGAGTGCGCGAAACTCAGGGATGATCGTGCGGCGCTCAGCAAAACCGTGCAGGAGCTGCTCATCATCTTGTTCGCATCTACGGCAATCGTGTACGTCGTCTATGTAGCGTGCCTATTCGTCATACCACGTACGCGAGAGCAACTACCGCTTATGTTCATTGCCGGCTTGTCTATCTGGCTCACATCATGTTCGGCAGAATGGCTGTACCGTGCCATTGAGCAGTACAGCTACATTACCGTCCGCAATATCGCATTCAAGGTGCTCAGCATCATCCTGCTGTTCATCTTCGTGCGTCACACGAACGACACTTTGGTCTACGCGGCAGTCTTACTCGTCGGCACGCTCGGTTCGAATGTGCTCAATCTCTTGCGCCTGCGTGTCTATGTGACATTCTCACGTCACTATACAATGGACATCCGTAAGCATTTCAAAGCGATGTTCACGTTCTCCATCTCTAACATCGCATCCGGCATGTACGGACAGATAGACATGCTGCTACTCGGCTTCCTCACCTCAAATTATGCGTTGGGACTCTATCAGCTTGTTTACAAGATTCGTAACATGTGCAATTCCGCAGTGGGCGCCGTCAGCGGCGTCATGCTCCCACGCCTTTCCTATTACGAGGCACGGGAGGGGCACGAGGCCACCACAAAACTGATGGCGAAGAGCTTCAACTTCCTCGTCATGCTGGGTCTTGCACTGATGGCCGCCGTCGTCATCTGCGTCCAGCCGATCATCCTGCTGCTCGGTGGACATGACTACCTTCCCGGCTGGTCGGCGCTCGTCATCAGCTCCCCAATGATTCTGTTGGGTCCTATCGGTTCCATGCAATCACAATACATGGTCGCGGCAAACCGTGAGAAAGAATACACCTATACCACAGTCACTGGTTTGGTGCTAGCCATCATCTTCGAACTCATCTTCATCCCGCTATGGGGAATCAACGGTGCCGCATTCGGTCTGGTGGTCACTGAGATCTGTGTATATGCGTTGCGCACCTACATCATCCGCGACTTCATCAAGGAAGTACACAAGCACACCGATTACTGGAAGATCGTCATCTCATGGATTGCGGGGTGTACTTGCGCCGTGGCAATTTCATGGCTATGTGAGTCTTGGTCCCCTATTCCGCGTATTCTGATGGCCGCCTTCGGCTTCTGCGTCTTCGACGCTATTCTGTTAATCCTCACTAAGGAATCGTTCCTACAGTCTATGCTCCACAGAAAGAAATAACGCAGCATCATGGTCATCACCAATCATTCCATTGACTTCCCTATATCTCACAGCGTTCGCAAACGCTCCGTTGACATCATCATCATTCTGTACGAACAGGGTATTGAGGAGATCACTTCACTGAAGTATTTCCTGAACTCCCCTATTGTGCATGGTGTATACATCCGCGACAACAGCAGCCACCCACACGAGGTCAGTGCCGCCCTCCCCAACTGCGGCCTCATTCACTACCGCTGGATGGGTGGCAATGTGGGTCTTCCAAAGGCATACAACAACGCTGTCGCCGAGTGTAATGCGCCGTTCATCTGCATCATGGATGACGACACTGTGGTACCTGATGATTTTCTAGAGGAAGCCGCCACGTATTTCATCGACGAACCTGCCATCTATCTCCCGCTTGTGCGCACGCAGCGCGAGCTTATCAGCCCGCATCTGCAATTCGACTACCGCATTCAGGCGATTACCGACGGTGATTTCTCCGATTCCGCGCATGTGAGCGGCATCAACTCCGGTATGGTTCTCTCGCGTGACGTCTTCGCAACCGTGCGCTATGACGAATCGCTGTTTCTGGATGAGGTGGACCACCAGCTGATGGCCCAGATTCATGAACGTGACATACCAATCATCGTCATGGAAGACATCGTGCTCCAGCAGTCATTCTCATATGACTCTAACAATATGCAGGCTGACATCCACCGCTTCCGCATCTGGAAACAGGACACACGTACGTATTATGCGATATTCGGCAAGGACGGCAAACGCGCCGCCAAGATTCGCATCCGTATGCGCCGCCGCAACCTGATCAGGAAATACAAGTCCTTACATTTCCTGTTCATCTGATTCATGGGGCCACTCCCATATGTTCATTCAGCAGCAGCTCAGCTCACATACGCGCCCAGCACTTTGAGCGAACGCACATAGTGGCTCAGCGTGAAGATCATTTTGCGTCGAGTGTTCGAGTTCATGCTGTCGGTTGACGCGTCTTCGACGTGCTTCACCACGATGCGCGGATCATAGTGCATGCCCAGTCCCGCCATCTGGCAGCGCATCCATAGGATGTGCTCTTCGAAATACAGGAATGTGCGCGGGTCGAACGGCTCGTCGTAGTGTTGTACGAAGGCCGGTGTGAAGATCAAGCATGCGCCGTGCAGCTTGTACGGCCGGTTCGCCTCCGCCTCGGCTGTGGCATGCGTGTACGGGTTTTCCGCCGCAGACTGGTGCCCGAGCCGCTGCTTGAGATGAACAAGGGGCTCGTACAGGTGCAGGTGCAGCAACAGCAGGATTGCACGGAACCGGCGGATCTGCCTGTTCACTTCGCTTCGGGTGCGGATGATGCCGTAACTGGGGTTCTGGTGGCGGCCGTCTTTGAGCGAGACGATGTCCGGGCCGATTACGCCGCAATGCATCTGGGCATAGTCCTTAGTGCACAACGGCATGAAATCGGCGTTTGTGAGCATCGCATCGTTGTTGATCGTCACAATGTAGTCGCAGTGCAGCTGGCTCTTGCAATACCGGTAGCCAACGTTGTTGCCGCGCGCGAAGCCCTCGTTCGCGGTATTGTGCAGCAACGTGACGCCGGGTGTTTCGGCATAGCGCGCCTGGAGCCGCTCGAAACTGCCGTTCGCGGAATCGTTGTCGACGATCACGATCCGGCATGATTCGCCGCCGCAGTATTCGAGGATCGAATCCACGCACTGCGCGGTGGCGTCATCCACCAGGTAATGCAGCACTACGAATCCAAACATGGGTCGTCCTTTCGTCACCATCACAGGGTGCCGTTGAGCACGCGCTGGTACAGTGTGGGCTTGCCATCCACCGTGGTGGGGTATGGGATCTTGTACGTGAGTTTGTTGATATATGTGCCGGGCGCCACCGTGGGCTCGGCGGCAGTAGAATCCATCTGTTCGGAGAGTTCGAAGCGGCCGTTGTTGCTCACCGGTATCGCGTCGATCATCGCCGTGACCTGCGGAATGTGCATGTAGGCGTCGTGGAAGAACTCGTCGAAGAGGAAGTACTCCGGCACCGCCGGTATCTGTGTGAACACCGCGACGAAACAGTCATAGATGTACTTCATGAGCGGATTGCCGGCCACCGATGCCAGGCAGTATGTGGTCCAATGGCATTCCGGGTGTTCGGCATGGATCGAATGGAACGGGTAGTCGGCGAAATCAGCCGAAAGGTCATCGGTCAGATACAGCGTGGAATCGAGCCATACGCCGCCATGCTCATACAGCAGTTTGACGCGCAGCGCGTCGCAGAACGCGTTGATTGTCAAGGTGCCCGCCTCACGGCGCTGCACCAGTATGGGGTCGACGCTTGCATACTGCGCGTAATTCTCGCGCGTCACGATGATGACCTCACGGCCGCCTGCATGGCGTGTGATGCTGTCGATGCACGCGCGGATGACCGCTGGTGTGCGGTCGTTCAGCCCTTGCCACCATGCCACCCAGATCGGTCCGTCATTGTGCGCGGGCAAACCGGCGATGGCGTCGGCGTCAAGGGGAATGTGACGCATGACCTTGGCCCACAACGCGTCGTCGAACACGCGGTAATACCGGTCACGGCAGCGCTTGGTGCAGTGGTACACCACCCCAAGCGCGGCTGGCTTGATTCCCAGCAGCTTGGTGCAATTGACCGCTGCGGAATTGATCTTCGACAGCCGTGCCGGCAATTCCTTGAGTCTAGGCATCTGGTTCTCCCTCTTCGGTTCGGTTCTTCCACAGCAGCGTGGCCGCCACCGTGGTCATGAACCGGTTCGTCAGCATGGCGTATTTCAATCGGCCTGCCTTCGTCAGCACCTGTCTGTCCACTGCGGCCAAGCGCGGGCGCAATGCCTGTGCGCGCTGCCAACAGGCCATGCGGATGGCGTTCCAATTGCGCGGTGCAAGGGCGGCCACCGCCTTGAGCTCTTGGTAATACAGATTCGCCTGTTCGGTGGCCCATGCTTGCCGAAGCTCGGCGTCGGTGTCCAGCCGGTATTCATGCATCAGCCGTGTGCGGGCGTCAATCGCAGGGTGGTACAGCCCTTTCGCGGTGTTCGCCACCGTGCGCGCGCCCAATCCGCCAACGCGGTAATGGTACCCGGCATAGTCCACATACACCAGCTCATGCGCGGCGTGGAAGACCTCCATGTTGAACAGGTTGTCTTGCATCCGAGGCAGCGCCGGGTCAAAACGCAGATCATGCTCCGTGAGCAGCGCATGCCGGTACAGTTTGCCCCACGGCACGCCGATCGCCGTCACAAACCCGGCGTCCTGCATATATGCGCCATCCATGAGCTGGCGGTAGAGCGGTTTCTTTCCCGCCTCATCCGCCACCACGAATCCGCTGGGGAAAAACCGCTGGCGGCGCTCGCCTGCACTGTCGAAGGCGACGCACGCCGACATGATGACGTCGGCATGGGGATGCGCGCGCGTTTCGCCATACAATGTGGCCAGATACTCCGGGTCCACAACATCGTCGGGGTCGATGAAGCAGATCCATGTGCCGCGCGCCGTGCCGAGGCCGGTATTGCGCGCCACGGCCACGCCTTGGTTGGATTGTGCGACAATGGTGAATCGGGCATCGCCTGCAATGGCGTTGCACATCACGCGCACGGAATCGTCGGTGGAGCCGTCGTCGACAACGATCACTTCCACATCGTCCATCGTCTGCGCACGCAACGAGCCGATGCATGTGGCAACATATGCCTCTTGGTTGTATACCGGCACGATCACACTGATGAGCGGAGTGTGGGAGGTCATGGGCGGTACTCCTTGACCGGCATGAGCATGCCATCTGCAACGCCCTTGCAGTACGCCCTGAGTTTGGCGAAGCGGTGCGGCTCCAACAGCGAGAGCACCATGAGCGGCGGAATCTCCACAAGGCCTTCGAGTTTGGTCCACTTGTGGTATTTCTTCCAGTAGATCACCCGGTTGCGCGCTTGGTAATAGCAGCGCATGGGGTTGTACCCCAACGTGAATAGCGGCGCCCACACCACCGTGCCGTCTGACCGGCGGCGCGGCACCTTGAGCCCGGTATGCCCTGATTTGCCTTTTTCGTGGAGCAGATACACCGCATTGTCTTTGACGATCCGGTACCCGTTGAGCAGCAGGCGTTCGTTGAAGTCGAAATCCACATAGTCGATGAACAACGCGTCGTCGAATCCACCAACAGCGAGCGCGGCAGGCACGCTGACGAGCGAGCCTGAAGTGATCGCACTGTGCGACGCGCCACGGGTCAGATGCTCCACTGCCGGTAGATGCTGGCTGCGGTATTCCTCCTCGGTCATGCGGTTGCGGTCCAAGATGAACGGGCAGACGAGCCCCACGTCATCGGTGAGCAGCTGCGCCAGCGCATCGACCATGCCAGAGGTGGCCACACTGTCTTGGTCCAACAGCAGCGCGGCGTCGTATTGGCGGGCCGCCGCCCATTGCAACACAGCGTTGAGCCCCGCGGCAATGCCCAGATTGCGCCCTACGCCCTGCACATGGACCGCGCCGTCATATCGCTTGGAGAGCTCACGCACAGCCTGCGCATTCCCTGAACCGTTGTCAAAGACGAACACCTCCTCGACTTGCGGGGTTATGGCGTCAAGATTGGCCTGCAGCCGTGCCATGTCCGGATTGAATGTGACCATTCCCGCACAGCGCTTCATACACTCCCCTTCCCTGTGCAACATGTCGGATCTCTCAGCGGTGGCGTCCATATAGCAGCTTCTTGGTCTGTGCGCGCAGCGCTTCTTTCCACCACACATCATCGGGTTTGTATACCGGATAGGTCTTGACGCGCAGTTTGCGCGTACGTACCCACACATTGAGCAAGCGTTCCGCGAGGAATCCAAAGAGCCGCTGGTTGTACGCGTCATACCCTGTGGTGTCGATGCGCCGCTCCGCCTCGTCCAGAACGTCGAAAAGCCACTCCATGTACGCGGAGAACCGGTTCGTGTCCATCACAAACATGTTGTAGCTGTACAGCGCATGCCCATCGAGCAGTTCGTCGAATGCCGGCACATACTCCGGGTGCCTCTCCTGCAGGATCGCGCGCACGGTGTTCAAATCGTCGATGTTGTGAAATTGGGCGAACTGCGCTCGGATGGTCTTGGTGAGGATCCACGGTTCGGGCAGCACCACATCCACTTCGGTCAGGTCATGGGCGAACTGCGCCGCCGGCACAATGCGGCTTTTGTGCGCATCGGTGTAGAAAAAGCGCCGGTAATGCACAAATCCCACATTCGCGCAGTCCGCGCAGGCGTTGCGCCACACCCAGTACTGTGCGGTCAGTTCGCAGAATTGCGGGTTTTTCGCTGAGATGTTCTCGCCGGCGTCATCGCGCACCGCAATGCTCGCATGGTTGTGCGCGGAACCAGCCAGAATCGGCATATACCCAGGTTCGGCAGGCGCGTCGAAGTCTTTGTGCGCCACAATGTAGACGCGTGTATTCGCTTGGTCTGGCATCGTCACCGCCCCACGCTTTTCCGTGCGGCGCGCTTGGCGTCCAGCACGCCTTTGCGGTTGCCGGTGTAGCGGAAGATACAATCGACGAAGAAACGCGCGGCTTCCATGATCTCTCCCTCTTTAAGCAATTCCTTCATCGTGTAGTTGAGCATCGAGAAGCCTTCGCCGGTCAGCTTGGCATTGCCCAGAATTGCCGCATGTCTGGTGATTTCCACGCCTTGGATGTAATTGCGGTTGAACTGTTGCTTGAACGTGAAGTTGTGCGAGTGGACTACCTGCGCATCGGCTTCGTACACGATGGTCCAGCCTGCGCGGAGGAAACGTGCGGCGATGAACATGTCTTCGTTGGTGAGCACCGGATTCTCGAATCCTCCGACCTCCAGGTATGCGCTACGGCGGTACGCCGCACACACGTCGGAGGCACGGAACGCATTGATGCCCAAGCGTTTCACATCGGCTTGGGTAAATGTGCGAGACTGGGGCCGGTAGGTGTACCCGCGCACAATGCGCTCAGCGGGCCGAGCATCCGCGCGCGGCAGCTGCCGCCCGTACACAAGCGCCACGTGCTCATCGCTGAACGGTTTAACGATCCGCGCCAAAAACTCATTGTTCTTCGGCAACGCATCTTGTGTGAGGAAACACACGAAATCCCCCGCGCTTTTGTGGAGCACGTAGTCCCTCGTACCACCGTGGTTGAAATCCTTGCGGTCGATCACCAGCAGGCGTACGTCGGGGTGCTTTGCACGCACAATCGCCTGTGTGTCATCGTCTGAAGAGGAATCCACCACAATGATTTCCGCAGGCGTGATGGTCTGTCGCTCCAGCGCAGACAGCAGATCATCGATCATGGTGCCTGCGTTGAGCGTTGGAATGATCACCGAGATGCTATTGACAGACAAAGTACAACCTCACGCTTCGCTATGCAATCCCTCTAGTCTATCCAACCAGATGGTCTTTGCCCAACACGAGCGTGCACACCCGCTACAGGCGAACATCAATCACGACGGAACAAGTCCCGGGTGAACACCTTGCTTGAGGCATCGGCAAGCTCGTCATTCCAACGGTTCGCGACGATAATGGAAACACGCTGCTTGAACTCATCAAGGTCATGGGTCACTTCGCTGCCGAAAAACTCCGCATCGTCAAGTGTCGGCTCGTACACCACAACGGGAACACCCTTGGCCTTGATGCGCTTCATGATGCCTTGGATGCTCGATTGGCGGAAGTTGTCGGAGCCGGACTTCATCGTCAACCGGTAGATGCCGACGACCGGATGATCTTCACCACTGATTTCGTTAAGGATCTCATCGGCGATGAAGTCCTTGCGCGTGCGGTTCGAAGCCACGATGGCCTCAATGAGGTTCTGCGGCACATCGGCGTAATTCGCCAGCAACTGCTTGGAATCCTTTGGCAGGCAGTATCCGCCATAGCCGAATGAAGGGTTGTTGTAGTGCCCCCCAATACGAGGGTCGAGGCATACACCACGAATGATCTCAGCGGTGTTCAAATTGCGCGACTGCGCATAGGTATCCAGCTCATTGAAATACGCCACGCGCAACGCCAGGAAGGTGTTGGCGAACAGTTTGATCGCCTCGGCTTCGGTGGTGCCGCAGATCAACTCGGGAATGCCGGTTGTGCCATCGGCGTTCTTGCGGTTGTGTTCTTCAGGCGCGGCGCCCTGGGCCAACAGATTTGCAAAAGTACGGGCAGCTTCCACGGCCGCGGCATCGTCCATCGACGCGCCGACGACAATACGCGAAGGGTGCAGGTTGTCGTACAGTGCATGGCCTTCACGCAGGAACTCCGGGGAGAAGATGATCTTTTCGTCGCCTGTCTTCTCGCGCAGCTGCGCGGTGTACCCCACTGGAATTGTCGATTTGATCACGATCCAGCAGTCCGGGTCATATTCGCGGATGGCCTTGATGGCGGCCTCGACGCTCGAGGTGTCGAAGTAGTTCTTGCGTTCGTCGTAGTTGGTGGGCGTGGCCACAACCGCATAATCCGCACCAGTGTAGGCAACGGCCGGATCAGTGGTGGCCTGGAAATCCAGATGCATGGTGCCATCACGCTTGCTGTCGAGGAAACGTGTGATCTCCACATCCACAATCGGGCTTTCACACTGGTTGAGCTTCGCCACCTTTTCAGGCACGATGTCCAACGCGTGCACCTCATTGTGCTGCGCAAGCAGCAACGCCACGGACAACCCCACATAGCCGGTGCCGGCGACTGCGATCTTCATGTGCATTCCTCGATTTCTAGCGAATACTGCTCTGAGTTCCAAACATATTGTTGGGAGCTGACAGTACGGCTATGGATTAGTACGCCCCGCTCGGGCGCAACACTGTACCGATGGTGCGCATGATGTACACGATGTCTCCCATCACGCTCCAATCCTGCACATAGCTCACATCGAGCTGACGACTTTCCTCTTCGTCGAGATCGTTGCGCCCGGAAACCTGCCACGGTCCGGTGATGCCGGGTTTGACGAGCAGGCGCGTGGCGTAGACCGGATCGTATTCCTGCACTTCGAAGTCACGCTGCGGGCGGGGGCCAACCACACTCATGTTGCCCATGAACACGTCGAAGAACTGTGGCAGCTCGTCAAGACTCGTCTTGCGGATGAAGTTGCCGACCTTCGTGATACGCGGATCGTGCTTGAGCTTGTAGCGCGCGCCCATCTCCTGTCCATTCGCGGCAAGCACTTCTTTGAGGTGCTTGTCCGCATCCACGCGCATCGAGCGGAATTTGTGGATGTAGAACGGCTTGCCGCGCAGACCAATACGCTCCTGCTTGTAGAACACGGGGCCACCGTCTTCAATCTTGATGGCGATTGCCACGATGAGCATGACCCACGACGAGAGCACGATGGCGAGCGACGAGACGACAATGTCGAAGATGCGCTTCTTGACCTTGGCCACTGGCGAATACTGCGGCAGACTGATTGTCATGATGCTCATGCCTTGGATGTTGCGCATCTGTGTGGCGTGTTCGGCTATATCGAGCGCGGATGTGATCAGTGCGATCTCCAGATTGAGCGATTCCATCTGCACGGCGAATGTGCTCAGGTTGTCGGAGAAGCGATCGAGCACATCCGTCACCATCACGGTCTGCGCGCCAGTCTGCGCGATGCGGACGGCCAGATGGTCGCCGTATTCAATGACCTCAATCGGTTCGCCCCAAGATTCGCGCACCATCGTGTTGAGCACATCGATGTTCGGATCCGCCTCGATCAAGCCGGTCTCACGGTTCACACGAATCGGGCATACGCGCACCGGCCTGTAATTGAGTTGCTTGCGCTGCCCTAGGAATTTGAGGATCTGTCCGATGCCTTCGGGCGAGCCCACAATGACCGTGGGATAGGCGTAATCACCTTTACGATGGCGGTAGGTGAGGAAGCGACGGACCACGAAACGCACGATCATCTCGGCCACCCACACACACAATGACGTCATGCACACCGAAAAGAACGAGACATTCGTCTGCATGATGAAATTGAGTGCACATACGCCCACCCAGCTGAACAGCGTTGCTTTGAGCAGCAGAATATTGAGTTGATAGCCATCGGCGAACACATGCCTATGGTAGACGCCGGAGGAATGAGCACAGAACACCCAGATGATTGCGCACACCGCGACATACAGGTACACACTGATGGGGAGGTTGAGCTGCAGTCGTGTGGTGAACAAATCCATCTCTTTGCGCAGGAACATCACCAAAAGCCCTACGCAGAAATACACCACTGCGTCGAAGACCATGAGTGCAAGATTCAATACAAGTCGCCAATGCAGCACTTTGGCGGACTGACGCTCCACTTTCCGTGCGAGCTGTGCGTCGCTTTTCTCTTGTGTCATATCTCCTCCTCGCCTGCTCGCACAGCACTCAGGCCTTTTCCGTTGTCGCACATGGCGGCACCCGCTTTGCGCATAACAAGCCAATACTACCGTGCCCCCCTGCCTTAAATTGCACACCTTTGCACATTCCGCATGTTCATTACGGTTTCTCAGTAGGTGAAGCAGCGTGTACGCCGTTTACAATATGAATTGGGCGAAGTATAGGTTCATGACCATCGTATGTACAACGTGGCACTTTCCAAAGGAGATCCGTGATGGAACAGACACAAGGCAACACTGGTTCGTTCAATGCCGTGGAATACGGCCCGGGCCAAGCCGCCCGCGACGCCGAGCATGACGCGCTCAAGACCAACGAGCTTGCGGAACCCCAGGCGCTCACTACGGATCCACTGACCGCCGCAGCCACACCAGACAACGCCGTGATGCCCGAACCATCGTCCGATGACACCGTCACCGGCGAGTTCGCTGCGACCGAAATGGAGAGCACCGAAGACGACGAAGCAATCGCCGACGAAGAACTGCGCCAGTTCGAAAAGCGCATCGACGACATCCTCTCGACTGGAGAACTCGACGAAACATTGCGCGTGATCGATGCCGAGGGTGTGGCGCAAGTGCTCCCCGTGCTCGATTCCGAACCGATTTCGCATCTGCTCGAAGGCATCGAGGAAATCGGCGGACGAGCCAATGTGTTCGTCCGCACCGCGGACGGCATCGCCGTGCTCAACGTGGTGGAATACAGCCCGGAAGACCAAGGCGCACAGCAGGCGGATGATACTCCAACCGGTGAAACACCGGCAGTGAACGCCGAGGCTGCAACAGAGTGAGTCTTCCACAACCGCCGAAACCAGGACGTCCTTACACCCGTGACGTGCACCACGACCCTGAGCCGAAGAGGCACGAAGGTCGCATAGCAGGCCTCTCCACCGTACTCACTGGTGAGATGTCCTACCGCAATGGCCACTTGACCAAGCCGGCGTTCATCTCGCTCGCCGTCCTTACCTTCATCACCTTCGTTGGCAACTTCACGCAGCTGCAGCTCAGCGCCGCACTGCCGACGATTGTGGATGAGTTCAACATCACCGTGACGACCGGCCAGTGGCTCACCTCAATCTTCCAGCTCACGATGGGCGTGATGGTGCCGCTCACCGCGTTCTTCACACGCCGCTTCTCCACAAGGCAGATCGTCATCGCCTCCATGGTGATTTTCACGCTCGGTTCGCTGCTTGCCTGGGTCGGCACGAGTTTCGTGCTCGTGCTGCTGGGCCGTCTTCTGGAAGCCATCGGCACCGGCGTCATGTGGCCGGTGCTGCAGATCTCCGTATTCACGATCTTCCCGCTCGACCGTCGTGGCATGGCCATGGGTACCGTGGGCATGGCAATGAGTGTGGCTCCAGCAATCGGTCCCACCTTGGGCGGTCTGCAGACCGATGCCAACGGATGGCGCTCGATCTTCTTCACGCTCACTGTCATTGGCGTGGTCTCACTGGCGTTGTGCATCTTTGGGCTACGCAATTTCGGGGCGAGCGACAAGGCCGCCAAGGCGGACTTCTTTTCGGTCGCGCTCTCCATCTTCGGCTTCGGTGGCCTCATGTTCGGCTTCACGAACATCCAGGCGTATCCGTTCACACATCCAATCGTCTGGCTCCCCATGCTCATCGGCATCGTGGGCATCATCTGGTTCGTTCTGCGCCAGAGCCGCAGTTCCAAACGTTTCATGGAAGGCAAGCAGTCGCAGCCGGCGCTCCTCGACCTGCGTGTGTTGCGCAATGCGAGCTTCAGCATGGGCACGGCGATCGCGGCCATGAGCTTCTTCGCATTCAGCTCCATCGTGGTGCTCATGCCGCTGTACATCCAGAACTGCCGCGGGTATTCCGCCACCGTCAGTGGTCTCGTCATGCTGCCCGGCGCGTTGGGGCAGGCGATCTCGCAGTTCTTTGGCGGCAAGGCGCTCGACCGCTTTGGTGCACGCCCAGTCGCGCTGATGGGCACCATCACCCTGTTCATCGGCACCGCCATGATGAGCACGGTATCGATCACTTCATGGATCTGGTGGGTCTCCATCTGTCAGTTCATCCGGCAGATCGGCATGGGTTTTGTGATGATGCCGCTGACCACTTGGTCGCTCAACTGCTTGGAACCCGACCAGGTGTCCGCGGGTTCGGCTGTGACCAACACCGTGCGGCAGATCGCCGGTGCCATCGGCGCGCCGGTGCTCATCCTGCTCATGTCGGTCATCGCGGCCGCCAAGATGGAGACGATGGGCGCAACCGGTCAGGGAGCCATCCTCGCGAACATTATCGGTATTCAGTGGGCATTGCGCATCAGCGCATTGATCTGCCTGACCATGGTGTTCATGGTGCTGTTCGGCGTGCATGGCAACGGCGCCGGATCAGCACACGATGTGGCGCGCCGCGCAATCGGCCGTGTACGTCACCATCACGCCGCCAACTGATTTCAGTCAAAGCCCCTGCCACGGCAGGGGCTTTTGTGTCACGCTTTGCCCATCAGTGTGAGCACGATGAGCACGGCGTTGAGCGCGATGATCAGCGCCACGACCGCCAAACAGACGATGTGCTTGATACGCCCATCCGCGTATTGACCCATCAACGTGCGGTCGTGCGTGTAGCGCATCAGTGGAATGATTGCGAACGGAATGCCGATGGACAGCACCACCTGGCCCACAATCAGCGCTTCGGTCGGATTGTTGGCGAGCGCAAGCACCACAAGCGCCGGCACGAGCGTGGCCACGCGGCACGCCCACATCGGCACGTCCACGCGCAGCAGTCCCTTCATGATCTCCGAGCCAGCGTAGGTGCCGACGGATGTGGATGAGAGCGACGACGCGAGCAGACCGATAGAGAAAATGGTGCCGACAACAGGCCCCAGCACCTGCGCAATCGCGTGTTGCGCGCCCTCGATCGTGTCGGTGCCCGTCATACCGTAGAGCGAATTCGCGGCGAGCACAAGCAGCGCGATGTTCACCGTGCCGGCGATCGCGAGCGCCCACACGACGTCGATGCGGCTGCCGTGTATCATCTCGCGCACGCTCGGCCTGTCTGTGCCTGCGCCGAAGTGGTCGTTCACGAGTGTGGAATGCAGATAGATCGCGTGCGGCATCACGGTCGCGCCCAGCATCGACGTGGCCATCAGCACCGACGACCCGTCGGAGAACCGCGGAATCAATCCCTCCGCCACGGCAAGCGGATTGGGCGGGTCGATGAACAGGCCGGCGATGAACCCAAAGGTGATCACGAGCAGCAGGCCGATGACAAGCCGTTCGAAGATCTTGTGCGTCTCACCGCCCTGGAACAGCAGCAGCACCGTGGAGACGGCGCCGATGATGCACCCGCCCAGCAGCATGGGTATGCCGAATAGCAGATTCAACGCAATGGCACCGCCGATGACTTCGGCGAGGTCGGTGGCGATGGCAATGACCTCGGCCTGCATGAAGAACAGGAAACGCCCGGCCGTGCCCATGCGCTGCCCGAGGATCTGCGGCAGGCTCTTGCCGGTGACGATGCCGAGTTTCGCCGCCTGATATTGGATCAGCACGCTCATGCAGTTGGCCACAACGAGCACCCACACCAACAGGTAGCCATATTTCGCGCCGGAGGTGAGATTTGCTGCCACGTTGCCTGGGTCCACGTAGGCCACCGCCGCCACAAACGCCGGCCCAAGCATGCTGGCGAGCGCGTGCGCCGGTTTCTCCGGCTTGCCGTTCGCTTTGCGCTCGATCGCAATGTCTTGGTTCGCCTCGGCTTGCAATGCGAGCGCGTCGATGTCCGCCGGCGCTTCCGGTGCGCTCTGTTGCTTACCTTGGCTCATTATGCATCACGACTCCTCGACTACCGCAGCCTATCTTCGGATTCCATTGTGACGAAGCATCGTGGTTTCGCGCGCCGCTCAATCATTGGGAATCGCCTGCCCCGGGCAGGAGTGCAGCACGCTGAGCATCGCACGCTTCTCCTGCGTCGTCACACTCAATCCGTACTTGTCTTTCACACCGATCTGCCGCGCCACATAATCGCACCGGTATTCGCCGTTCGTCGGCAGCCAGTATGCGGCTGAGGCGGCGCCTTTCTCTTGGTTCGCCGGTCCGTCCACCGCGAGCAAATTGTAGAGGTCGTTGCCGAACCGGAACCGCTTCTGCTGGCTCCAGTCGCGCGCACCGGACTGCCACGCGTTCTGCAGCGCCACCACATGGTCGATCTGCACGGCCGAGCTGGTGGTCTGCCCACGCTGGAAGTGGATTGTCTTGCCTGTATACGGGTCCGCGAGCACGCCCGACTTGACTTTGCACCCGCCGAGCTTCGTGTATTTCACGCCGGTCAGGTCGCGTGCGAGCACGTCTTCGCGCACGTCGCAGCCATTGCCGTCGTCGTCTGTTTCGCGGTATCCGAACAGTTCGCGGTCATAGCCTGCCGTGGAGACATCGTCATTCACCGGCAGTTTCTGCAGTGTCTCCGCCGCTGTGCCCGTGGCATGGTATTGCCCGGTCAGTTCCGCGAATTTCGGGCTGATGCGCGGCAGAATCACCCCAATCGTCACACCGATCACTATGGCGATCACGAGCAGGATCAACATGCGCTCAGCCACACTGGAACTGTTGAAGTAGTTGCGGCCGAAATGCTTGGAACGTCTACGAGTCATGTCATGTACGCTTACGCGGTCTTCCCGATAAAATCAAATCGGTCGGCGCCGTCATCGCTGTGTTGCAGCGAGTGCGTCGAGACGTTCACGGAAATGCGGCCAATCAGTGCGCATCGCCGTAAGCAGGCGATGATTGGGCACATCCTCAATATCGACCCATTCGATTTCCATGCTTTCGTCATCATTCGCCTTTGGCTGTACCGTGTGCCCCGGTTTCTCGAACGCGAACACGGTCGTATATGACCATGGTCCGTGATCCTCACAATACGATCCAACGACGTCGATATCTTCAGGCGTGATGTTCGCTTCTTCGTTTGCTTCGCGCAATGCCCCTTCAATCGTTGATTCGCCGTCTGCAATCGCGCCTCCGGGAATGCCCCATGTGCCGCCTTCGGCGCTCCACTCGGCACGGTGCTGCATGACGATGTGCGTGACTTTTCCTGTCGTCGTATCCCTGCGTGCAAGTAATATGCCCGCAGCGCCGTTGAGTCCCCAATGTCTACGCCCGCATGCGCATTCGACCCATCCGTCGCCCGGCTGATGCACGTTCGTCTTCGGTGCCTTCAATGAGGATTGCGGGAACCGCTCGTCACGTGTCACATTCCACAGGTCGGTCCATTCGATGCCCATGCGTTCGACGAGCTGACGCGCAAGTGGCAGGCTCAGGCCTACGATGCCGCTCGGTGCGCCGGTTATCGAATCGATGAATGCACCGCCGAGACCATCGATTGTGAACGAGCCGGCCACTTCCAGTGGCTCCCCGGAAGCGATATATCGATCAATCATCGTCTCAGTGAACTCGCAGAATGTGAGCGTTGCCACACTCGCAGCTGTCTCAACACGTCCAGTCGCGAAATCAATCAGAGTATGCCCGGTCCATAGTTCACCCGTCGCACCGCTCATCTTCTGCAAGCGTTCGCGCGCCACCGCTTCGGTATGCGGTTTGCCGTACGCGTGGCCGTCGAGCAGGAACATCGAATCGCATCCGAGAATGAGCGGTCCGACTTCGCGGTCAGCGAGACCTCCAGTCGTGGAAATCGGCTCACACGCAACTGGAATATCAATATCGGAAAAATCACGCGTCTGCGCCGAAGCAATTGTTTCCGTTGTGTATTCTGCAGCAGACGAACCGGAATCACTGACTGTTTGCTCGGCTGCGACCTCAAGCGGACGTCCGATGAGGCGTTCACCAGTCGCCTCGGCAGCCGTATGTGCAACGGCTTTGTATGCCTCATAAACCGCCATCGCCTTCGCATGTGACAATGTGCACACTTTGTCAGCAATCGGCAATGCGTCAACACTCACGCCCTGTTCGTACGCGCGACGCTCAAGTACGGCGTCCTCATCGACATGCGAGACACGGATTGTTGGGCAGATGCCGGCATTGAACAACACATCACGGCGCGGCTGGGACTTGGAAGCGAGAATCAACGGAATGCTCATAGCTCCACCATACTGCAAGCCCCTGCGCAAGATTCTTCAGATCATCATGCCATTTATCTGTCATGTATCGCAATGCAGCACTACATATGAGAGATAAAAGCTCGGCCGCATGATAGTCGATGCGGTCCGACAAGATAAGCACGTAGAGAAGCATCAACGAAGGGCAGCTTATGACCACAAACACGGTCGCTACAAACGCACGACATGCATCAACAACACGCACACAGCGCAATTCAAGTATTGAATTACTTCGCATTATCGCGATGTTGATGATATTGTCACATCACTTCGTCTTACATAACGGAAGTCCACTTTCAACTTTTCCGCTGACACCAGCTCGAGAAATATTCTCATTTATCTTCCTCAGTGGCGGAAAAATCGGCGTTGCCATCTTCTTCTCCATCTCCACTTGGTTCCTCATCAGTTCGGAGCAGTCCATCAAGAAGAACTTCAAACGCATATGGCTCATGGAGCGCGAACTGTTGTTTTGGAGCCTCACGTTGCTCGTAGTATTCGTGTGTATACGCAGATCACTGCTATCTTCTTCGACCCTGTTGGGCAGCTTCCTTCCCACCATCACCAATCTGTGGTGGTATGCAACGTCTTATGCCGCATTTCTAGCCATCCTGCCTTTCTTGCAATATGCTTTAGTCGCAATGGGGCCTAAAATGCACGCACAGCCGACATTGTTATTATCAATAGTTTTTGGAATTCTTAGCCTCTTACCAATACGGACTATATATAATATATAAATTACAGATGTATATGGATTTATATATTTGTTTATTATAATATCTTTCTATAAATTGTATTTAAAGAAGCTGAACACAAAGCAGCTGTTGCTGATACTTTTCGCCGGAATAGCAATAGCCATTGTCATCATTATAGCAAAAGATATTATATTGTTAATAGCACTTCCAGACAGTCCGGGAGCATATGCAGCAGCATATTCACCTTTCCGCAATTTCGCATTACCGACCATTATGGTAGGTCTTTCAATGTTTTTGCTATTTGATAAGTTCAACTTCTACAATAAACCAATCAACTTTATAGCCAAATCATCGTTTGCAGTTTATCTTATATCGGAATATCCACCTATGCGCACTTGGCTGTGGTCCAATGTATTTAATTTGAAATATATATATTCCAAACCTTTCATGCCACTGTATGCCATAGGCATATTGCTCGCTGTGTATGCGGCCTGCACATTGTGTGATTTCATACGCCGCGGCCTTTTCGCCATCACCGTGGACCGTCATCCGGGACGATGGTTCAATGCGTTGTGGAACACGGTTGCTCACTGGTCGTGGGTACAATCGTTGCCGAAAGCGATGCTGAATTCTTCTGCAAACACTACCGACGATCTCTCTGGAACCACACAGTTGAAGTAGTCACGCATTCGGTTTTCTCGCATGAAAACGACCATCTACCGAACACCCAGCTCAACCTGCACGCATTCTTGTGCTATCTCTCAATACAGGTCTTATGCGGCATATACAGCTGCCAGCGCAGGCCACGAGGATTCCCCACGCCCACGAGGCTCGCGCACACCTGCGCATATCTCGCGGCGCATGTTGCATCCACATACTATGTATCTACACACCAAGAGGGTCTCCATGGAAACCACAAGAAACGAACTCAACAAGAATCTCGCCCAGATGCTCAAGGGCGGCGTCATCATGGACGTCACTACGCCCGAGCAGGCGCGCATCGCCGAGGACGCCGGCGCATGCGCCGTCATGGCGCTTGAGCGCATCCCGGCCGATATCCGTGCGGCCGGCGGCGTCAGCCGCATGAGCGACCCGGCGATGATCAAGGGCATCCAGAAGGCCGTCTCGATTCCGGTCATGGCGAAGGTCCGCATCGGCCACATCGCCGAGGCGCGCATCCTGCAGGCCATCGAGATCGACTACATCGACGAGTCCGAGGTCCTCTCCCCCGCCGACGATGTCTATCACATCGACAAGAACGAGTTCGCCGTCCCCTTTGTCTGCGGCGCGAAGAACCTCGGCGAGGCGCTGCGTCGCATCGAGGAGGGCGCCTCGATGATCCGCACGAAGGGCGAACCGGGCACCGGCGACGTCATCCAAGCCGTCCGCCACATGCGCACGATGAACAAGCAGATCCGCGAACTCGCCTCGCTGCGCGACGACGAGGTCTACGAGTTCGCCAAGCAGCTCGCTGTGCCGTACGATCTGGCGAAGTTCGTGCATGACAACGGCCGCCTGCCGGTCGTCAACTTCGCCGCCGGCGGCGTCGCGACCCCTGCGGACGCCGCGTTGATGATGGAACTCGGCGCCGAAGGCGTCTTCGTCGGTTCCGGCATCTTCAAGTCCGGCGACCCGGCGAAGCGCGCCGCCGCGATCGTGCAGGCGACCGCGAACTGGCAGGACGCCGATCTGCTCGCCCGTCTGTCCGAGAACCTCGGCGAGGCAATGGTGGGCATCAACGAGGACGAGATCGAAACGATCATGGCCGCCCGCGGCGAGTGACGGGCGGCCTCCATGGTTGTTGACGTTTCCTACATCTCCAAGGAGCATTCCGACGGCGTGGACGCCGTGGCGCATGGCGTCACCGGCATCCTCGCCGTGCAGGGCGCCTTCGCCGAACATGCCGCGATGCTCGACCGGCTCGGCGCGCCGTGGAAGCTGCTGCGCGCGGCCGACGATTTCGACGCTTCGATCGACCGCGTCATCCTTCCGGGCGGCGAAAGCACGACGCAGGGCAAGCTGCTGCGTTCCACCGGCCTGTTCGATCCGATCGCCGCGCATATCGCGGCCGGCAAGCCGACCTTCGGCACCTGCGCCGGCATGATCCTGCTCGCTTCGCGTCTCGACAACGATCCGAACGTCTATTTCGGCGCACTCGACGCGACCGTCCGTCGTAACGCGTACGGCCGTCAGCTCGGGTCGTTCGCCACGACCGAGGACATGCAGACCTTCGCCGCCAATGGCGATCCGAGCGGCGTCATCAGCGATTTTCCGCTTGTGTTCATCCGCGGCCCCTTCGTGGCCGAGGTGGGTCCAAAGGCCCATGTCATGGCGAACACCGGCAGCAACGCCGTCGCGCTGCAGCAGGGCAATATCCTCGCGACCGCCTTCCATCCAGAAATCACCGACGACACCCGTATCCACGAGTATTTCCTGAGTCTGTGATTGCAGCCAATACCTATGAGGGCGGCCCGTGCGCATTGCACGGGCCGCCCTCATAACGTCCTATCCGCACTCGGACAAATCACGAGTTCACAGATTGTCACGCACCGTGGTCACCACATCGTAGTTGACGTCGTGAATGCGTTCATCTGCAAGCATTTCCGCAATGGTCATCCACTTGCACCGATGACCGCCGACCTCGAATTCTCCATCCAACGCCCAATGCTCTGGAAGTGTCTGCACGTCACCCGAATAGATGCGGTAGAGATAGTGCCTCTCCTCGTCGTGCGCAGTGGAGTATTTCGTGCTTTCCTCGGTACCGCGCATCGCAAGCTTGCAATCCTGCGTGGAAACCTTGAACTCGACGCTCAAATAGTTCCGCAGATCACGCTCATTTTCACGCATCCATCTTCGCAATCGTCGGAATCGGATGTTCCATGGTGCCCGTGGCGCTGATCTTATGCGCTGGCTGCCCTGCCCATGTCGTATCGACTTCTTCGATGTCCTTGAGCACCAGCGCATTTGCGCCAATGCGCACATGGTCGGCCACACGCACGCCACCAAGCACCTTCGAATCAATCATCAACTCTACATAATCGCCAATGACGGGATTCTCGTGGTCGGAATGCGCAATAACGACACCGCTCGACAGACTGCAGTAGTCGCCCACGCGCGCCGCACCGTTGACGATGATGCGTTCAGGATGCCAGATCATCAACCCTTTGCCGAACACGTTCGGCCACAGTTCCGAACAATACGATCGCTGAATTCTCTTGCAGCGCCACCAGTAGAAGCAGTACATGAGCCTGTGCATCACACCCGGATTGTTATGGTGATACTCGCTTTTGCGCAACAGCGTCTTCATCTTCGTGATGTCATCGAAATGACGCTTGATGAATGACTTCGCCGGCGGCTGCGCTCGACGATCTGCCGCGATGTATTCGCGCAAGTCTTCCTTCGTGCGTATCATCGGCCCTCCTCATCACAGGTGCTTTTCATTGTACCGATACTGAGCCTCACGTCCTCACACCACGCGCACTTCGTCGGCGATCTTCATCGTTGATTCCCTGTGCGAGACGAGGACGACGGCGGCGCCGCTTTCCTCGACCAGACCGTTGATCGACTGCAGGATGTACGCCTCGTTGAGCGAATCGAGCCGGCTCGTCGGCTCGTCGAAGAGATAGAGCCGCGCGTCGCGCAGGAACATCCGCGCCAAACCGATGCGTTGGCGTTCGCCTTCGGAAAGCCGGCCGCCCAGTTCGCCGACCGGCGTCTCAACGCCTTGTGGCAGGCTCTCGACGAGCCGCAGCGCCGACGCCTTGCGCAGCGCGTCGCGGATCTCGTCATCGCTCGCCTCCGGCGCCGCGATCCGCAGATTGCCCGCGATCGTGCCGTCGAACAGATACGTCTCCTGGCTCATCATCGTCTGCAACCGGCGTCGCGCATGCGCGTCCACGGCCGGCAGCGTGTCCCCAGAAAGCGTGACGACGCCCGATTGCGGATCCCAGTAGCGCATCAGCAGCTTGAGCATCGTCGACTTGCCGCGGCCGCTCGGCCCCTGCAGGCCGAGGATGCCCGACACCGGCACGTCGAGCGTCACATCGTCGAGCACCGGCGCGGCGGCACTGTCGTACGCGAAGGTCACATCCTCCATCCGCATGCCGTCGTACTGCGGCGCGAGCGTGCCATGTTCGACGACCGCGGGCGTCTCGTCCATCAACGCGAATAGACGCCGCGCCGACGCGAAGGTCTGCGTCAGGCTCGCCGGCAGCGCGCTCAATGCGAGCGTCGGCCCGAAGGAACTGACGACAAGCACGAGCGCCGTCACCGCCGCAGCCATATCGGTGGTCGTCGTCAACGCCAACGCCAGCGTCAGGAACGCCGCCACCGCAGAGACGAGCACGATGATGACGTGGTCGAGGCCGCCGTAGGTCGCGTTGCGCGCGCTGAGCTCGACGCGCTGCGCCCACAACGCACGCGAGCTGCGCTCGATCCGAGACAGCCGCTCTTCGCCCTGACCGAAGCGGATGATCTGCTCCAGACCGTGCATGTCGTCGAGCACCATGTCGTCCAACCGGGCCGATTCCTTGCGGATGCGGCCGCCGACGCCGTGCAGTGCCCCGGCGAACAGCTTCGGCACGACGACGCCGATGAACAGATGCGCGACGACGAGCAGCAGCGCGAACCACGGGCTGAGGAACAGCAGCGCGACCGTGTAGATGAGCGTCGTCGAGATCGCGATGACGGTCGGCGAAATCGTGTGCGCGAAGAAGATCTCGAGCAGCTCCACATCGGTCGTGACCATCGAAACGAGGTCGCCTTTGCCTTTGCCGGCGAGCTTCGCCGGCGCGAGCCTGCGCAGCGCCGCGAACATCTTCGCGCGGAACAACGCGAGCAGCCGGAACGCCAGATTGTGGTTCATGTACTGTTCGCAGTAGCGCATCGCGCCGCGAACGAGTGCGCAGACGACCATCAATGCGAGCGCCCAGCCGGCGCTCATCCCCCACACCGGCCGACCATAGGCCGCGAACAGCGCCATTGTGCCGAATACCGGCAGGAAGGTCGCAGCGACGTGCCCGAGCGTGCCGAAGACGCAGGCGACGATCATCAGCGGCCGCAATGAGCCGACCTGACCGAGCAGACGCCCAATGAGCCGCATCGTCGACATCTCCTCGTGCGGCGCGTCCTTCTTCGCCGCCTGCGTCGTCACCGCTGGAGAGTCAGAACCGTCGGCTTCCGCAGCGCGCGACTGCGGCGTCAAGTTCTGCGCATACCGGATGCCGGCGTGCTCCTTGCGTTTGCCGACCTGTTCGATATCCTGCTGCGTCCGGAACATCGTCGCATACACGCCATCGGCGGCGATGAGTGCGTCGTGGGTGCCGGTCTCCACGCAGCCGCCGTCGGCGAACACGGCAATGCGCTCGGCGGCGACGGCATCGGCGAGCCGGTGCGTGATGAGCAGCACCGTCTTGTGCACGGCGAGCTTGCGCACCGTCTTCATGATGAGCCGTTCACTATCCGCGTCCACCGAACTCGTCGCCTCGTCGAAGATCATGATCGGCGTGTCGCGCAGCAGTGCGCGAGCCACGGCGATGCGCTGACGCTGGCCGCCCGACAGGTTCGCCGCGTCCTGTTCGATGCGCATGTCCAAGCCATCAGGTTGTGCGTCAACGAAATCGAGAATATGAGCGTCGGCGAGCGCGCGCCGCAGTTCCTCGTCGGCCGCATCCGGCTTGGCCATCAGCAGGTTGTCGCGCAGCGTGCCGGCGAACAGATGACTGCGAGCGCCGACGATCGAGACAGCGTGCATGAGTGCGTCCTCGCTGCAGTCGCGCAGCTCGGCGGTGTGCTCGGCCGTGCCATCGTCATAGATGAAGCGCAGCGAGCCCGTGTAGCCTTCGAGTTCGCCGGCGATGAGCGCCGCCAATGTCGATTTTCCCGACCCTGATTCGCCGACGATCGCCATCAGCGAGCGCGCCGGCATCGTCAATGTGACGTCGTGCAGCGCCGGCGTCTCATCCTCCTGCCCGTAGGCGAATCCGAGTGCGTCCGCCTGCACGCCGAGGTCGGCGCCGGCAGGCAGCGTCCGTGTGCCGTATCGTGGCTCCGGTACGTCGAGCAGCGCGAAGATGCGTTTGCTCGACGTCATGCCGTTCATCGCGACGTGGAAGTAGGAGCCGAGCTGACGCAGCGGCAGGAAGAAGTCGACGGCCATCAGAATGACGAACAGTACGCCGAGCAGATTGCCGAAGGCCTGATTGCCGCCGTGCATGAACTGCCAGACGGCCACGAAGATGCCGGCCGCCGCGCCGCCGTAGGCGACGACGTCCATCGCCGTCAGCGAGCGTAGCTGAATCTGCAGCACGCGCATCGTCATGACGCGGAACTCCTCGGCCTCACGGTTCATTTTTTCAGCCGCGCGTCCGTCCGCATCGAAGGTCTTGAGAGTTTCGAGTCCCTGCAGGTCGTCGAGGAACACGGCACCCATGTCCGTGTATTTGCCCCAGTATTTGCGGAAGGTCTTCGCCGTGCGCATCGCGATGAGGCCGACGATGATGACAATGAGCGGCGCGCAGACGAGCAACGTGACGGCCGTCGGCATATTGATCGGCGCGATGACGGCGAACAACGTCAGCGGCGCGAGAATCGCGAAGCCGAGCTGCGGCAGGAACAGTTCGAAGAAGCTCTGCACCTGGTCGACGCCCTCGCCGGCGAGCTGCACGACGTCCGATGTGCGCGTGTGCTGCGCATATGACGGCCCGAGCGAGAGCATCTTCCTGTACAGCGTAGAACGCAGGCCGAGTTTGACGCGCTCGGCGGCCAAGGTGCCGAGTTTCGTTGCGAGCCTATGCGCGACGAAGCGCACAGCGGCGATGACGACAAACACGGCGACCGCCGTCCAGACATCCGCGGCGACCAGAGCGCTGCCGCCGGCGTAGCGGACGAGCGGCGCGATGATACCGACAATACTTGCCGCAAGCGCGATGTCCGCGAGCAGCCCAATCCACAGGAAGACGATCTTGCCTATGACGAGTTTCCTGACTCCCGGTACAAGTGTGAAGAGCCGCTTGTCGACCATCGTTCCTCCTGAGCTTCGATTGTTCGTTCCTCGGCGTGCGATGCGAAACCATTCGCCAATGTAGCAGCATCGCGCCGTGCTGAACAGAGGTGCGCGGCCGTTTTTTCGTGACCGCGCCCACGTTCGCCGCTTGTCCATTCACACAAATCAGCTTTCGCGATTCTTGTCCCTTCGTACAATGCCGCGCCGTGTCCGTCATGGTTACGATGACGTAGCTTACGCGAACGTTTCCCAGAACAGGACTCTTTTTCATGCTTACCGAATACACGACGCCCGGCGCGGCGCTCACCGTCTCCGATTCCGCGACCGTCTACTCGATGCTCACCGACCGCATCACCAAAACCGGCCCCAATCTTGCGCTCGCGGAGTACAAAAACGCCGCCGGCGTATGGACGACGATGACCGCCGGCGATTTCAACACTCGTGTGCGCGCGATCGCGAAGGGCTTGATTCAGTTCGGCATTAGCAAGGGCGACGCCGTCACGATCTTCTCGGCGACGCGCATCGAATGGGGGCTGCTGGATTTCGCACTCGCCGCAATCGGCGCTGTGACGGTGCCAATCTATGACACCGATTCCGCCGCGCAGGCGCAGCGTATTCTCAACGACGCCGACGTAAAGCTCGCAATCGCCGACAACCAGCAGCGTTTTGATGCGCTCGACTCGGTGATCGACGTCTGCCCTGCACTCGAGCGCATCCTGATGCTCGACGCGAAAGCACTCGAAGCGCTCGAAGGTCTCGGCGTCATGATCTCCGACGAGGAGCTCGACATGCGCATCGCCGCCGTGCGCGCCGACGATCTGGCGACGATCGTCTACACGTCCGGTTCCACCGGCACACCGAAGGGCGTTGAGCTGACGCATCGCAACTTCACGAGCATCACCCGTTCGGCGCAGCAGTGCATGCCGAAGGTCATCGAAGGCGAGGCACGGTTGCTGCTGTTCCTGCCGCTCGCGCATTGCTTCGCGCGCATGATCCAGTACTTCACGATCGCCTCCGATGAAGGCGTCGTCGGCTATCTGGGCGACACGAAGACACTGCTCAAGGACATGCACGTCTTCCAGCCGACTTTCGTACTCGCCGTGCCGCGCGTGTTCGAGAAGGTGTACAACGCGGCATCGCGCAAAGCCGGCACTGGTTTCAAGGGGCGCATGTTCCTCAAGGCGGCGGCCGCGGCGATCGATTGGTCGAAGATGGAGCAGGACGGCGTCAAGCCGACGCTCAGGCAGCGCGCCGAACATGCGAAGTATGAGACGACCGTCTACCGCACGATCCGTTCGGCCTTCGGTCCCAGAATCAGGTATCTGGCGTCGGGTGGCGCGCCGATCAGCGATGATCTGCTGCATTTCTTCAACGGCATCGGCATTCCGATGATCCAGGGCTACGGCATGACCGAAACGGCGGCCCCGTTCGCGTTCACGCGCGTCGAGGATCTCGCGATCGGTTCGGTCGGTCAGCCGGTGCCCGGCTCGTCGGTGCGCATCTCCCCGGACGGCGAACTCGAAGTGCGCGGGCAGAACGTGTTCCGTGGCTATCACAATCTGCCCGAGAAGACAGCGGAGGCGCTCACTGAAGACGGTTGGCTCAGAACCGGCGACCTCGCGCGGATCGATGACGAGGGTCACATCACGATCACCGGCCGCGCGAAAGACATCATCATCACGGCCGGCGGCAAGAACGTCTCCCCGATTCCGATGGAACAGCAAATCAGCTCATGCCCAATCGTCGAGCACGCCGTCGTCATCGGCGACGGCAAGCCATTCGTCTCCGCCCTGATCACGCTCGATCCGGAAGGCGTGGCGAGCTGGCTGCCGACGCAGAAGCTGTCCGCCGACCTGACTTTAGAGGAAGTGGCATCGCTGCCGGAGACGACCGCCGAAATCCAGCGATACGTCGACCTTGCGAACGCCGACGTCTCACGCGCCGAATCGGTAAGGAAGTTCGCCGTGCTCCCCGTCCAGCTCACCCAGGACAACGGCTGCCTGACGCCGTCGCTCAAGGTTGTCAGGCCGAAGGTGAACGAAGTGTTCGCCGAGACGATCAACAATGATCTCTACGCCGGCAAGCGGTGAGGGGAGCCGGCGCTGCAGTCCGACATTCCGGTGGCACCCTCCGCCGTGCAGAACGCGCCGCCGTGCACACGCACCTGTGGCACCTGGGCATCTGCGTTCGTATTCGCGCTCGCCGCCTGCTCGCGTTGAGCCTGAGCCTAGGCCTCTGCTTCCGCCGGCAGCGCCGCGGCGTCCACCTCACGCTGCTGCTTCTGCTGCTCTTCGAACTTTTTCTTCTGTTCCTCGAGCTCGGCACCCTTCCTGTCGAGTTCCTCGGCCTGCGCATCCAGCTCACGGGTCTGCACCTGCTGCCTCGTCGGCTGCGATTCCTCGACCTGCGTTGACTTTGGAGGCTCATGCGCATTCGCGCCCATGCCGAGTCCGAACAGGAACACACCTGCGCCGGCAGCCCAATCTCATCTATACAATCGGGAGCGACCTGTTGTACTCCATAACCGGAAAGGCAGCCTCTGCGCAGCTGTTCATCTTCGACAAATGGAAGCTTCCCACCATGCTCATCGGATTCGGCATGTTCCTGCTAGTGGAAAGGGTGAACTTCCATAGCCATGCCATCAATATTCTGGCTGCTTCCGCCTTCGGCGTCTACCTCATTCATTTTTACCCATCCATTCTGGCAGCGTGGACCCACTATCTCTCCGTGGAGAAGGCGTTCGCCACCGGCCATCCAATACTATTCGGACTGTTAACTGTCCTAGGCGTCTTCTTGACGTGTCTTGTGATGGATCTCGTCCGTCAGGGTCTCTTCAAACTGACATGCGACCGCCATCGAGGCCGACTGTTCGACAGGCTTTGGAGAAGGACTCCAGAAAACTCATTCCTACGGTAGTGAGTCGTGTAAGATAAGGTAGGATGCTTGGAACTAGGGGTTACAAGCGCCTATGAGAGCGAGGATTTGACATGACAAAGAAGATTGGCTTGATCACTTATCACTCCGCCTATAACTTCGGCTCGGTGCTGCAGGCGCTTGCTACACAGCTGACGATCAAGAAGCTGGGGTATTCGACCGAAATCGTCGATTACCGGCCGACGGAGGGGGACTATTTCTACAAGCATCTCTTCTTCCGTCACCAGCCGCTCAAGTTCTTCATCACCGATCTGCCGACCGCGCTGGTGATTCCCCAGCGCAAGCTCCGCCAGCGTCGTTTTGAGGAGTTCATCTCAAGGCACATTGAATTGTCTGCGCACGAGTGCAAGGAGCCGAAAGACCTCGACGCCCTTCGCAACGCGTATTCGCTTATGATCAGCGGCAGCGACCAGATCATCAACAAGCATTCCAACGAGCTCATCACTGTGGGCTGGGAGTACATGGATCCATATCTGCTCTCCTGGTTCGACGGTCCGAAGATCTCATATGCGTCCTCTCCTGCTAGCATGACTGATGAGGAACTTGAGCGCATCGTCCCTGCGCTCAAGAAGTTCAACGAACTTTCTGCCCGCGAACACGATGCCGCCGAGAAGCTTTCCAGGCTCACCGGCAAGCCTGTTGACACGGTATGCGATCCAACGCTGCTCATGGACGGCACGGAATGGGAGCAAACCGTCAACATCCCGGCGAACCGCATCGATGGCAACTATATCCTCTATTACTCGCTCAAGCGTCCGCGCGTGGTGTTCAAGGAGATCCTTCCGCAGCTTAAGAAGCTCCGTGACCGTACCGGCTGCAAGATCGCCATCATCACGCCGCTCGCCGGATTCATCCCGCAGACCAGGGGCTTCGTCAACTGCCTTGACGCGGGCCCTGCGCAGTTCCTCTCGCTCATCAAGCATGCTCGTGCGATTGTGACGGACTCCTACCATGGCACGCTGTTCTCGATCAACTTCCACAAGCCATTCTGGACCGTCGAACCAAACGCCGATGATTCCCGTAAAACCCAAATCTTGAACAGGACTGGCCTTCAGGATCATGTGGTGCCTTCAATTGACGCTATCCCCGAAGAATTCGATGCCATCGAATTCGGGAATGCCCATGAAATCATCGCCGATTATCGCAAGCATTCAATCGAATATCTCCGCAATGCGATTGATGATTCCCTTCATTCCTCTAATTCCTCTAATTCCTCTAATAAGGAAGCATAGTGCGATATTTCATTGAAGAAACAAACGATCATGAGCAGCATGCGGGAACCAAGGCTCGTCAGGATGTATGTGACATTCTGACGAGCCTTGGATGGCAGCCGCTCAAAGTTCGCAAGCGCTATGGCGGCAACACCATAGATAAGTTCAAGGCGATTCCTGACGTCTATTTTGACTGGAAGAAGATTTCTAAAACCGTTTCTTCCGGTGACGTTGTTTTGGTGCAGTATCCAATCAACACCTATCCGAAAGTAGCGCCTTTTGCGCTGCCTGCGCTTCATAAGATGAAATCAAAGGGAGCCAGGATAATCATGATCATCCATGATCTTGAGCGCCTTCGTACTGATAGCGATGTCTCGGAGTCGAAATTCTTCTCGCTTGCCGATGTCATCATCTGCCACAATGACGCGATGAAGGATATGCTTCAAAAAAGCTATCCTTCCACCAAATTCGTCTCACTGGGCATTTTCGACTACCTTACTGACGCGCAACCTGTCAGTATCCAGGAACGTGACGGGATCGATATCGCCGGCAATCTGAATCCAGAGAAATCAACCTACGTCTACTCGCTTGCAAAGCAATTTCCGGATGCTGATTTCCATCTCTATGGCCCGAATTTCAAAACGGACTCGCCTGAAGCAAGGTGGTATGAAGGGAGTTTCGCACCCGAACTGCTCCCGTCCATACTTCACGGACGCTTCGGACTTGTCTGGGATGGCGATTCCACTACCACATGCAGCGGCGCTCACGGCGAGTACCTCAAGGTGAACAATCCTCATAAGCTTTCGCTGTATCTGGCATCCAATATGCCAGTGATCATATGGGATCAGGCAGCTGAGGCGGCTTTCGTCACCAGGCATCATATCGGCATTACGGCATCAGGCATCGCGGATGCAATTGAGCAAGTGAATGCGCTTTCCCCTGATGATTATACCGCCATAGCTCAATCCGCCGCACGCATAGGCGAACAGCTGCGATCAGGACATTTCCTGCAGACCTCTATCGATAACGCCATGAAACTGTTTTAAGGATATAGATTTCAATGGAATACCTATCCCGCTTCCTGAATCATTGCGAGGTGTTCTCCCTTCCCTATGCATGCACTGAGGTCCGTTGCCTAATAGACCGAAAGATGCGGCTCAAAAGGAACAAGCCCGTTTCCCTCAAACCAGAGCTGGTCAAAGAACGCTATGTTCTTCCTTTCCTAACCAATTTCTACTCCGATATCATCAGGAAATACCAGCATGTCGAATCAAACACGGCATTCGAGGCAAATGCGCCTATCTGGATATGCTGGCTCCAGGGAGAGGGAAACGCGCCTAAGCTTGTACGCAAACTGATCAACATCACTCGCAAGCAAGCCAGAGGCCATCCTGTGCATATTATCGATGAAAGCAATTACAGCGACTTCATCTCGGTTCCGTCTTTCATAGTTCAGAAATACAATCGCGGAATCATCATGCCTCAGCACTTTACCGATGTCATAAGAACCATGCTCCTAGTTGAGCACGGCGGCCTGTGGATTGATGCTACTGGTTTCATCAACCATCCAATTCCTGAGGATGTTTACGAGCTTCCTATATTCAACGTCAAGGATATATGTCCCGATTTTTTGCATAAGAATGTTGCCGTTGATTCAACACGATGGGCAAATTACATCATTGGAGGACAAAAAGGCGCTATCACCTATCGATTCATCCAAGATTGCCTTTTAAAGTACTGGGAACATTACGATACTTACATAGATTATTTCTTCATGTTCTACATCGCAAAAATAGGACGAGAGAACATAGCAGCTTGCAAGCAGGAATATGACGCAGTCCCACCGAACAACTATCTGTGCGAGATGCTGGGCGACCTCATGGAGCGCGGAGTTCCTTACACCGAGGAAGAATATCAGCGATTCCTCAATGCGGACACATGGTTCTACAAACTCTCTTGGCGGGCCGATTACCCACTGAAGACCGCAGATGGCCGTCCCACACTGGGTGCCGTCGTAATCGAGAACATACTGAAGGATTGATATGACGCTAAAGAAGACTGTGAAACAACTGATTCCAAGCTCGATATGGACGCAGCTCCAGCGTCTCAAGGCGAAGCATAAGCTTGCCGGCTATTCTCGGACACAGGACGCCCGGTTCCTCAAGTATTCGGCCAATCCGTGGAACAAGCCGAACCAGGAGGAGCTGCGCGGTCAAATCATCTATTACATTCACCGCATCGAGAAGGGACTGACGCACGGCACTGACTTCCGTCCAGGATTCGGCCGGAATGCTCTGCAGAGCCTTCATGACCTGCTCCAACAATGGTGCGCCGCGCACTACTCCACTACGGATGCCACCTATGAGGCAGCCCTCAGCGTGGTCACGGCCTACATCGAAAAGCACAAGCAGGAGCATGAGCCGCTGCCAGCTTTCCTGAACGCCCTCTTCCCAATCGACAACCTTGAGAAGACGCAGACGGCCAATGCCGTCTCTGGCGTCAAGACCGTTACCGCCTCGGAGAAGAAGTCCAACAAGGAGAAGAACTTCAAAGAGCTCTTTGAAGGCCGAACCAGCATTCGTCAGTTCTCCAAGGACCCGGTGGATCTAGACACCGTGGAGCAGGCCATTGAGCTGTCCATGAAGACTCCATCAGTGTGCAACCGCCAATCCTACCGAGTCACGCTGGTGAGCAATCCGGACCTCATCGCAAAGCTTCTCACCGTGCAGGGCGGTTGGCGCGGCTATGCCTACCCGCCAGTGCTCGCAATCATCACCTCCGACGAGCGCAGTTTCATCTATATGGAGGAGCACAACGAGCCGTTCGTAGACGGCGGCATTTTCACAATGTCCTTCCTGCTCTCGCTTGAGTATGAGGATCTGGCAGCATGCCCACTCAATCTGATGTGCTCAGACGAGAACGCCGCGAAGATTCGTAGTCTCGCTTCCATTCCCGACTATGAGGTGCTCATCGCCTGCGTGGCTATCGGCCATTTCCAGGAGAAGACGCTCGCGCCGAAGTCCTTCCGATACCCAGGCAGCAGCATCACGCGCATCATCCGCTAACGTCCGCGCTAGCCTCCTCTCACTCTCCAACTCCAATGGATCGGAAGCATGAGTAAGAATTTGAATACACCAAAGGTGCACTCCGTCAAGTTCAACGTACTGATGAACATGATCATCACGTCCTCGTCGTTGATCTTCCCGCTCATCACCATCCCATATGCCTCCCGCGTGCTCGGCGCCGGAGGCATGGGAGCCGTGGCCTTCGCGCAGAGCATCTCGTCGTACTTCTCTCTTGTCGCCATCCTTGGCGTAACCTACTACGGCGTCAAGGTCTGCGCAGAGGTGCGCACGGATAAACTCGCCCTTTCCAAAGTGGTCAAAGAGATCCTTGTCATCCTCCTTTGTTCCACGCTGGTTGTCTACGCGGTGTACACGGTATGCATCTTCACTGTTCCGCGGTTCATGGATGAGAAGGCGCTGTTCCTCGAATTCGGCCTGACCATTTGGCTCACCTCATTCGGCATGGAATGGTTCTACCAGGCGCTCGAACAGTACAGTTACATCACCATCCGAAGCGTAGTGTTCAAACTCATCGCACTGGTGCTCATGTTCATCCTCGTGCGCAACCAGAACGATTATGTGCTCTATGGTTTCACGGTGATATTCGCGGGCTGCGCATCGAATATCCTCAACATTCTGCGCATCCGCAAGCTCGTCGATTTCTCCACCAAACAGAAACTGGAGATCAAGCGCCATTTCAAGCCAATGGTCTGGTACACGGCCGCATCCATCGCATCAGGCATGTATATCCAGGTAGACATCGTGCTGCTGGGCTTCCTCGGCACCAACACGCAGGTCGGTCTCTATCAGCTGGTCTCCAAGATTAAGAGCGTGCTCGTCACCGCCGTGAACTCGGTGGGCAATGTGATGCTCCCCCGTCTGTCCTACTACAAATCGCATAACCAGAAGGACAAGAACGACGACCTCATCGCCAAGAACCTCAACTTCGTCATGGTAATGGGATTCGCCATCATCGCATTGCTGGCTATCTGCGCCAAGCCTATCGTGCTGATCATGGGCGGCAGCGGCTTCCTCGGATCCATCCCTCCGCTGCGCATCGTCGGTGGTGCCGTACTGTTCTCTGCCATGAACATCGTGCTCGCCAACCATCTGATGTCGGAGAACAAAGAGAAGGCCTGGGCCATCGTCAACGTAATCGGACTCGTTCTGGCCGTGATCTGCAACTTCTTCCTCATTCGTGCATGGGGCATAGCAGGTGCTGCGACCAGCATCGTCATCTGCGAGGGAAGCATGTTCGCGATGAGAGCATATGTGTGCCGTAGTCTGCTCTCCCGCATCCGTAAGCGCTTGAACGTGTTCAAGATACTGGGTGCAGCTATTGTGGCTTCCGCTGCGACCTATCCGCTGACGTTCATTTCCACGAACGTCTTTGTAGAATTGGTGCTGGAAGTCGGTATGTTCGGTATCGTGTATCTGGCGGTGCTTATGGTGACGAAGGAGAGCTTCACCTATGGCATGAGTCGTCAGATGATCGGCAAGATCGCACATCGGAAGGGATGAAAGTTGACTACAAAGAGGGTTCTTCACGTGCTTCCGCAATTCCAGCCAGGAGGCGGTATTGAACGTGTCGTCATGAACTATTTTGACTATCTCGATCATGACCAATACCGATTCGACATTGTGACCCACAAAATGGAGAGCCGTACCTACGCCGACGAGATCACCGCGGCTGGTGGCCACGTCCATCTGTTCTCCCCTCCCGGAATCGGCACTATGAAGGCGAATGCCAGACGCTTTGCGGAGATACTTGACGAAGGGCGCTATGACGTTGTCCATTGCCATATGGCGAATGCAGCTTTCATCTATCTCAAGATCGCCCAGCAGAAGGACGTGCCGATTCGCATCCTGCACAGCCATCAGGATCATTATGCGGACACCAAACTCCACGCGCTGCGCAACATACCGCTCATCAACATCGGCAAGCGATATGCAAATCGTCGTGTAGCGTGCTCGGTGGAGTCAGGACGTTTCCTCTTCGGTTCCCAGAAGTTCACCGTCGTGAACAACGGTATCGACCTTGATGTTTTCCGCTACGATGCGGGTACGCGCTACGAGGAACGCGCTCAGCTCAAGGCACAGGAATCGACACTGCTGCTCGGGCAGGTGGGACGACTCGTTCCACAAAAGAATCCTCTGTTCAGCATCCGGATGTTCAATGAACTGCTAAAACTGCATCCCGATGCGCGACTCATCTTCGCCGGAGATGGTGAACTCAGGGAGGAGATGAAACAGCTGGCGCAGCAGCTTGGTATAGATGGGTCCGTGCAGTTCCTCGGCAATATCAATGATGTGGTCCCTCTCTACGATGCGCTCGATGCCCTTTTGATGCCATCGTTGTACGAAGGCATCAGTCTCTCCATGGCCGAAGCTCAAGGAACAGGGTTGCCGGTATTCGCCGCAGATACGATCGCCCCGGAATCGTTCGCCACTTCCTTCGCAGTCAAGCTCAGGCTGGATGATGGTCCAAAAGCGTGGGCTAAATCAATCCTCAATGCGCTTCCGGAAATATCTGGGAAACGAGAAACAGGGGTGGATCAGATGAGGCAGCATGGATATGATGCCAAAGAATGCACACGTGTTATAGAAGCGATCTACAATTCATAAACTAGGAATTAGAGCACCATGTTCATAGACAATAGGCTAATTCTGGCGGTCCTATTAATCATTACATTAATAGTAAGCTTTCAATTCTGCGGAAAGCGCTTCTCAAGCCCCGTAATCTTCTTCGTCACCCCATTTATACTTCAATCACTAATTACATACCTGTACTACCCTTGGGACATAAGCGATAGCACCCTATATATTATTTTGGGTGGAAGCATTACATTTGCGCTGGTATCTACGCTGATACATCATTTATGTGAATTCTTCCCCGAGCCCGAAACCAGTACAAGGAATAACGAAAAAGCAATACTTACGGATCTGCAATACCTTATATTGGTATTCGTAACCATTGCTGCAATTGCCATCGTATATCAAGGCGTTGTTTCAGCTACAGCCGGCTCGCTGTTTGATTTCGCAAAAACACTTGGCAATTTTAATGCAGCTATCAAGTCCGAAGACGAAAGCGTTTCAATTGGCGCTCTACCATCATTGATTTATAATCTATTGATCGGAGCCTCATATGCGTACGCATATATGTTGGCAGTGTCAATTTGCAAATGCAAAAAGACAAAATTAGCATACCCGATAATACTGTTCCTAATCGGCTCACTTGGCATCATGGTATCCGGCAGTCGCACCGACGTCATTGGACCGATGATCGCCCTCATCTTGCTTGTCTTAATGTTCAAAGAACAAGCAAAGAATCGTATATCGCTCTCTTCTATACCAATTAGAGTTTATATATTTCTAATAATATTTATTATTGCCATTATTTGGTTTTTCCAATTCTCAACATCCTTGATTGGCCGAGATGTTGAGCAAACTCCAATCGATTACATATCTACTTATCTTGGAGCCTCACTTCAAAATTTTGATTATACGCAAACTCATTCTTCCGTAAATAGTGGTTATTTCGGTCTTAATACCTTTAAGCCGCTCTATGATTCACTAGAGCAGCTTGGTCTGGTACCAACTGGCATAAGCCGGTCTAGATTCCCCTTCATATCTCGAGATGGTTATTTCACAGGTAATGTGTACACCACGTATTACTCATTAATTCTTGATTTCGGCATTATAGGAACCATGATTTGCATTGCGATTATGGCAATTATTATGCAGTTGCTCTATGAGTATTCCATACGTGATATGAAGGTTCGATTTATTCCTATTATTCCAATTATTTATTCATTATTAAATTATTATATGTTCATGTCATTCTTCGCTTCCAACTTCTTCCAAGGTATTACCTCAACCGGCTTCTTGAAAGCGGCAGTCGGTATTTGCTTAATCACTTCGTACCAACATATCTGCAACCATTACATCATTGTACCGCATACGTTAATTTAAATAGATTTAATTAACGTTTAATTAAAAGAATTGGATTTGCCTGTATGGAACCTATAATAAATAATACATCAGTTAATGCGCCTGCTTCCACACATCATTTAGACAGACGCATCCACTGGATTGACATCGGCAAAGGCATCGGCATCGTACTTGTTACCTTCGGCCATATCCGAAACGGCAACTATGAATGCACATGGCTCCCCGTCCTTGCATCGCCAATCGCTTTCATATACCTATTCCACATGCCATTGTTCTATTTCCTTGGAGGCTTCACTTTCAGTTCGAGAAGGAGCTTCCCGGATTTCCTAAAGACAAAGGCGAAGACACTGCTTATCCCCTACTATGTATTCTCACTCTATTTCCTTGCCAAACCTATAGCCGCTCTTGTCAATCCGAACCTTTTCTCCCAGATGCAGGTCGGAGAATCCTACGGGGGAAGCATTGCGAAGCAATTCTATGGCGTGCTCATTAACGGTGACGGGCTTTGGTTCCTATGGGCATATTTCATAGGAGAACTCATCGTCTACCCCCTGTCCCACATCTTCACCCAGAAGCGCCAGTATCTCATCACCGGCACGCTTTTCATTGCGGCGTATTTCGCATTCACTATATTGTTCCCGCACGTGGTATTGCCATTCCGCATCGTCACAGGTGTAGAAGTTGCCGGATTCATCATGCTTGGCATCTCATGCAAGGAATGGATCATGAAGCTGCGGCGCACACCGTCTCTTGTTCTATTCTTTGTGGCAGCCATAGCGAGTGTGTCATTGTACATGCTTATGGTTGATCCAAGCCATAGAGCACCTACCACTCTCTGGGACATCCTCATCATGCTTCTCGGAATCGCGGCATGTGTTTTCCTGTCTTTTTTCATCATGCACTGCGGAATCCTGGAGCATATCGGCAGATATTCGCTGTCCTTCTATGCAGTGAATGCACTTACTCTCAACATCGGCAAAATCGTATTCTTCAGGCTCCTTCATATTGATGGACCGCATGCAAATATCGCGCTCCAATGGGTATACGGCATAATGCTTACCCTATTCTGCCTTGCACTTCTTTGGGTTGAAGACCTTCTGATTCGCAAGCTCATTCCGTGGAGCCTTGGGATTACAAGGAAAAAGAAGCTGTCTCAGGAATCAGATTCCATCTAGCGTATGCTGTTGGGGTTCGCACTCGTTTGTGGAGGTATTCTACAACAAGAATTTCCCTTACATCTCCGCAAATTGCCTGATCTAGGCTATTTTGCGTCTACAAGCATTGGTATAGTAGCCACGTGCATAAACCTGAGAAGGGCAAGAACACTAACATCGCCATAGGCGTGGCGATGCATAAACCTTATCCACTCCCTAAAGGCGACATCTACATGCCGATTCATGTGGGCGCCGCTCTGCATCCGGGTGTCCTCACCGAAATGCAGGGAGATGATACTGGCGAGAACATCTCCGAGCTCAATCCTTACTTCTCTGAGCTCACCGCCCTGTACTGGCTGTGGAAGAACAACAGCAGCGCGTACAAGGGACTTGTGCACTACCGACGTTACTTCACTACCCGTAACATTCTTGACAAGCACAATCCGAACCGGTTCAGGCGTGTCATACAGGAAACCGAACTCCGCGAAGCGCTGCAAGAGTATTCGGTTCTACTGCCTAAGAAGCGCCATTACGTCATCGAAACCATCAAGTCGCACTACGTCCACACCATGCACGGCGAAACGCTCAAGGTGACCGAGGATGTGCTGCAGGACATCTCCCCCGAATATCTGCCGCAGTGGCATACACTCATGAATCGCCGCAGCGAGCACATCTACAACATGATGGTCATGAACCGTGAACACTTCGACGCCTATTGCGAATGGCTCTTCCCCATCCTGTTCGAGCTCACGAAGCGTCTCGACCCAAGCAAATACGAGCCTTTCCACGCGCGCTACCCGGGTCGCATTAGCGAGATGCTGCTCAACGTGTGGATCATGAAGAACAAAGTGCCGGTCGGAGAACTGCCCACCTCCTTCATGGAGCACATCGATTGGTGGAAGAAGGGCACGAGCTTCCTGAAAGCCAAGTTCCTCAAACAGAAGTACACACGCAGCTTCTGATCTTCATCAGCATATCCGCATTCGTCGGTAATGTTGGGGCAGGCATTCACGCTGCGACTGGCACTGCGATCATCTGTGAAAGGACACCGCATGCATGTACTGTTCGTGTGCACCGGCAACATCTGCTGCTCGCCGATGGGCGAACTCATGTTCCCGTTGTTCTTCCCGACGATTCGATCATGACGGACAGCGCGGGCGTCCAGGGGCTCATCGGCAGCCCGATCGATCCTTCGAACGCACGACTCAGATATGAAGACGGATGCCACACGCTTCTTCATTCCGCGCCGCGCGCCTGATGCCACAGTTCGCGATGGGGAGCACCCTCAATTCTGTGCTCCTACACATCCCCGAACACCAGAGAGCACAACTGCAGACCTGAGTACCATGGCATGCGCAACAACACCCCATCCGCAAACGCTCTTGGATAGCCTCCCCATTCCCACGTCTGCTCGCCGACTACACTGACTACAGGTAAACGGATACACGCACGGTGCGCATCCCACGCGGCACGGCATAATCAGGTATAAGCGGGAGCTCCCATGTCCAAGCAGACGCGCAAACCGGTCATACGGTCGGTCAAGTTCAACGTCGTCATGAACGTCATCCTGACGGCCTCCGGATTCATCTTCCCGCTCATCACCGTCCCCTACGTGTCCCGTGTGCTGGGACCGGCAAACAACGGCGTCGTCTCCTGGGCCTTCACCTTCGTAGGCTACTTCACACTGGTGTCGCAGCTTGGCTTCAACATGTACGGCACGCGCGAATGCGCCAAGGTGCGCGACGACAAGGAGAAGCTCAGCACAGTGGTGCAGGAGCTGCTCCTCATCCTGCTATGCAGCACTTCCATCGTCTACCTGGCGTACATCGGTTCATACCGTGCATACCACGCACCCGTGAGCAGCTTCCCCTGATGGTCATCGCCAACGCGATGCTCTGGCTCTACAATTTCGGCGCCGAGTGGTTCTACCGCTCCATTGAGCAGTATGAGTACATCACCGTCCACAACATCGCATTCAAACTGCTTGCGCTCGTGCTCATGTTCATCTTCGTTCGTCAGACCGGCGATTATCTGGCCTACGCCGTCATCAACTTCATCGGCTCGGCTGGCTCAAACGTGCTCAACATGCTGCGCATCCGCTCGTTCGTCACGTTCTCTCGCAGGTACAAGATGGATCTCCGGCGCCATTTCAAGGGGATGCTTGCGTTCAGCATCTCCAGCATCACGTCCGGAATGTACTCGCAGATCGACATGCTGCTGCTCGGCTTCTTTTCATCCAACTTCGCGATGGGCCTCTACCAGCTCGTATTCAAGATCCGCAACCTGTGCACGAGCGCCGGATCCGGTGTCACCTCCGTCATGCTCCCCCGCATGTCCTATTACGAATCCAACGGCGGCAACAAGGACAAGACCACGACGCTCGTGGCCAAGAACCTCAACTTCCTGCTCATCCTCGGACTGGCCATCATCACCGCCCTCGTCATCTGCGCGGAACCGATCATCCGTCTCCTCGGTGGCGATGACTATCTTGGGGCCGCAAGCGCCCTAAGGGTCAGCGCACCCATTGTGCTCATCACATCGATCAGCTCGATGCTCTCCCAGTACATGATCGCCGCCGATCATGAGAAGGCCCTCACCATCACCAACGTCACCGGTCTTGTGCTGGCCATCGTGCTTGAATGCGCGTTCATTCCCCTTCTGGGCATCTGTGGCGCAGCGCTCGGCCTGCTCCTCACCGAACTGATTGTCTACGCGATGCGCGCCTACATGCTGCGCGACTATCTGAGACAGGTACGCAAGCACACCGACTATGGCCGTATCCTCATCGCCTGGATCATCGCGAGCGCGGCCACCGCAGTCATGTTCTGGTTTATCCGCGAATCCAATCCGTTCTTCTCGATTATCGCGGCCGCCGCCGTATTCGCACTCGTATACGGCGCACTGCTCATCCTGTTCAGGGAATCGTTCATGATGAGCATGCCGCACAAGGACCGCGACTGATTCTGGCTCACCCGACCGGACACAGATACGTGTACTTCACGTCCGCTGTCTCCTGCCCGGTCGGTGTCTCGTCCACCTCGAGCTTCTGCGTGGCGTCTTCGGACACCACCACATCGAACGAATAGGTGACCGTCTGACCGGGCCTCAGCTGCACGTACGTATGGAATACCTCAGCCCATTCGAGCGCGCCGGTCGTAGGCACCGAGCCACCGCCGGTCACGCTGAAGTCCTTGAGCTGGCCTCCGGCTGGCGGATAGAAGACGATGGTCTCCATGCCTGAACCGCCACGGTCGGGGTACGCGCCCCAATCACCGGTCACGTAACTGGACAGGCCCTTCTTCTCCTCCTCGGTGAGCGTGTTCCTGAGCGTGTATCGCACGTGGTATGTGGCTGGTCCCGACGACTCGCAGCTTGTCTGCTTCACCGTCGTGGAACGCTCTATATACCACCCGACCTTGGATGGGTTCTTCTCGGTGACGTAGATGCCTACCTGTGGTTTCGCGGCATCCCGTGGAACATTAGCCGTCAGTCCGAGCTCGGTGAGCACGGTCTCGAGCGACTTGTTGAACGAGTAAGCGTTGAGGTGCCGGTATCTGGCAAGCGTGGGCAGATCCTTGGCGAGCGATGCGAACGCACGCGGACTTGTCCCCTTCATCAGTCTATTCACGCAATCTTTGGCCACCGTGGAGAACACGCCGTCGGTGTCGTCGGTTGCATGGTCCTTGTAGACGGTGTTAAGCAGATATTCCGCGGTGTTCGCCCCGGTGAGCACCTTCCCGTCCTGGAGTTTCACGTCTCCCAGCGCTTTGACGAGCGACTGCACGAACACGGGGTCGGCGAGCACGACGCCGTCGAGCGTCACACCGTCGCCCAGAGGCGATTGGTTCCAGATGTTCCGGAACAGTTCCGCCACGCGCTTCGTGGACGGCGCGTTTGTCACATCGCGCACGTCGTACCGCAGATGGAGCGGTCCGTCGAGTTGGTAGAGCGCATACTCGTCCTTGTTCACGTTCGTGGCCTTGTAGTCGAGCAGTTCCACGTTGGACATAAAATCACCGATGGTGATCTTCCCATGATCGAATGTGACGGTGCCGACCGATCCGACCAGACCGCCACTGCCGCGCATCTCTGCCGTGGTCATGGCGAGTATGGCGTACGTCTGGACCTTGTCATACCCGAGCCACGTCCTGATGTTCGGCAGCACGATGTCCGAGATAGTCGTCGTGGCCTTCTTCGCTGCAGCCAACATGTCCCTGCCGCTGTCGTATGCGCCGGCGACGACACCCATATGCGCCCGTTCGATGGCATCGTATTCCGTGATGTGGTCGTTGAGCGACTTGTTCGCTTTTGCAAGCGCGGGCTCCAGTTCCACGAGCGCATCCGCATTGATTCGCCCGCCATGGAATAGCGTCTTGGGATCGAGCTGACCGGCAAGGTTTGCATACTGGGGTACGGTCTGTTCCGCGAGGTCGGCGACCACGTCGGTCATCCGCTGCATCGTCCGCACATCATGTCCGACTCCGGGCAATCCGGCCGCCGCATTCCACCATCCGTTATGTGCGATGTCGCGCGCCGCGGCGGTCTCCCTCCTCATCTGCCCGACGATTGACTCCACATCAGTGAACTCGCCTTCGGATACCGCATGTTTCACGGCGTCAGCGGCCGCAAGCTCATGATTGCGGATCTACACTGCCTGCACCGCATACACACCGGCGATGGCGATGAGGAACGTCGCCATCGCGACGATAAGCCACTGCCACCATCGCACGCGCTTAATGCGTGCCGTGATTCGATCGCACATCGTCAGAATCTTGCCTTCCGTCGTTCTTTCCAAAGAGTGTCTCGGGCAGTGGTCCGGACGTTGTTCTCGCAATGAGTTACCCCATTGTACCGGTATCGCCTGCAAATGCTGTCGTCATGATTTCTTGCTTGATTTTCATTGCGTATCTTAGATATTAAGATATCGTGACTGAGGATAGGAGCCATGCAGAAAGTGCATGGTCATAGTCATCGCTATGCATACATCTGGAAAAGAGGCTCGGGCTTCCTTCACGCGAAGTTCTTCAACAAGCGCTACACGTCCCGGCTTTTGAACACATCGCGTACATATCACAAGCCGATGTATACCGGCCGGTCCGGATATCCGGATTGACCGGTAATCTTGTCCATGACCGATTCTGGTCTGTCGACTGGTGCCACAGCTCGAAAGGATCCGCATGCATGTACTGTTCGTGTGCACCGGCAACATCTGCCGCTCGCCGATGGGCGAACTCATGTTCCCACTATTCTTTCATGACGATTCGATTGTGACGGACAGCGCAGGCGTCCGGGGGCTCATCGACAACCCGATCGACCCATCGAGCGCGCGCCTCATGGAGCAGGACGACATTGACGCGTCCGCGTTCCGTTCGAAGCGGCTGACGCCGCAGATCGCGATGGGCAGCGACCTCATCCTGTGTTTCACCGAACACCAGCGCAAGAAGATCGTCGAACTCGCGCCACGCAGCCGCAGCCGCACGTTCCTGCTGACCGATTTCGCCGACCTGTGCACCTATTGCCGAGAGAACAACCTGATTCAAGGCGACACACTCGAGGACCGTCTCGATTCGGTACTGGTAAACGCGTCGCTCGTGCGGCCGATGCTGCCGCCAGCGCGTGAGATCGACGACCCCTATCGCAAGGACTTCCCGGCATTCGAGACCGCACATGAGCAGATTGGTGAGGCTTTCGCCAATATCGCGGCAGCACTCGAACCGGCGAAGGGCGCGCACGCGCACTGAATGCATATGCGCGTGCGATTGCGGTTCACCGCTCAAGAAGATACGTTTTCATCGTCTTCAGTACAGTGATGTATTCGGCTGCGCGCATATGATGAAGTGGTGCGTGCAGAATACCCCGCTTCATCAATGCCCGCAGGTCGCGTTTGAGCTCGTCTGCCTGTGCGTGTTCATCACGTTCCAGCGTGAGCCTGCACACCGACTTGTAGACGAGCGTCGCGCCGCGCATGACATCGAAATACGCGCATGTCACGAGACCGGCATTGTGCCGCTGCGTGAACTCGACCTCCAGTTGCGCACGGACAAGCCAATCCTTCTTGTTCCCCAACGACGGTTGACGTGAAATCGAGTCAGGCACCTCACGATAATGGTATCCGTGGTTCCCTTGCGTCAGGCACATGCGCCCGGCCCGTGATATGAGCTGCTGCAGCATAAGCACGTCCTCGCCGATCGTCACGTCTGCGAAATCCAACCCGCTGTACAGGTCCCGACGCACACAGGACGCCCACAGCGTATGGTCCGCGCGGGCGAGCAGGAACGCCACCATATCCGCCGGAGCACGCAATATCGCATCCGTGGTGCCCGAGATCACGATATCGGCGTCCGACTGCTCCATCAGGTCCACATATGACGACACCCAGTCCGCCGCCACCCAATCATCACTGTCGATCCACATCACGGCATCGCCCTGTGCATGCCGCAGACCGGTCCGGCGAGCCTGTACATGACCTGCGTTGGGTTGGTGGATGACGCGTATGCGCGCATCCTGAGCCATATATTCATCACACATCGTTTCGGAACCGTCATCGGAGCCGTCATCGACGATGATGACTTCGATGTTCGAGTAATCCTGACGGAGGACACTATCAATACATGACCGTAGGTATTCACGGGAATTATATACCGGAACAATGATGCTCACGAGCAGATCATCTTGTGTCATGTTCGTTTTTCCTAATCCCAAGTCGACCAAACGTCATCCTACGAGCGATTCATACCAAGCCTGCAGATGCTGCGCGCTTTCCCGGATATCGTATCCGGAGGCAGCAAGTTCCGTTCGTGCTCTTGTTCTATCCGTCTTAAGAATAAGGTGCTTTCTTTCCTTATGGCCACCCGTCCGCATAGCCGGCTGGCACTGCACATGTTTGCCCACCCGCGAACATGACCCATGTTCCCTGAGCGAACAGACACTTCAGTCGACACAATCATTGTGCAACCGTTCGCATATTGCTCATATATGCAAAAACTTCTACAACACCAAAACAAATCCACCAAAACGCAAACGCTGTCATCCAGATATCGAACAACGCCGTTCGACAAACAATGCGCTATCAACCATATTGCAATGTCTTAAACGGTTGAGCTCCGCACACGTCGACGCAGCTCATGCGACATACCCCAGACACCGGTATCGTGACGGGCGCCCTGTCATGCAATCGTGCATGGCAGGGCGCCCGTCACGATACCGCGCTCACCATGGCGAAACGTCGTCGATAGGAGTCAGTCGGCTTTGCACTTCGGGTCGAGATATGTGATGCCGTCATCGACCCAACCCATAGGCGTCTCGTCGATCGTAAGTGTCTTCGCTGCCTTCGGCGAGACGCGCACATCGAATGTGTACGTCGCGAGACGCCCCGGATCGATCTGCACATAAGCGGCATAAGCCTTCACACCGTCGATTGTCGTCTCCTTGACCGCATCGACTTTGCCGCCGAGCTGCATGAGATTGCTGATCGAACCGCCTTGAGGAGCGTAGAACAGGATTTTCTCCATGGCCCTGCCGGTGTTGTCGCTGTTGTTACCGGTGATGTACCAAGGCAGTGATTTCGCTTCTTCCTCGGTCATCGTGTTGTGCACCATGAACTCGACGTGGTACAGATCACCATCATCGCAGTTCACACGCTGGATCTTCGCCTCGCGCTTGATGTACCAACCCATCTTGGAGGGGTTCTGCTCAGTCAAGTAGATGCCAACGGATGGATTGGTCTCGCTGCTCGGGATCTGTCCGGTGAATCCAGCGGCCTGAATGCCTTGCTCGGCGCGCTCATCGAACGCATACATCGTGAAATGGCGGCCTTTCGCCATGGTTCCCAGCATTTTGCCGGTTTTGTACAGTTTGCCCATATCCATGTGCGAGAACATCGATTTCATCGCCTGACCGGCTACAACGCCGAACAATACGTCGGTCTCATTCTCCGGGTACTTCTGGTACACGGTGTTCATCAGGAATTCCGCGGTGTTTTCACCGGTCAGCACAGTGCCATCTGGCAACGTCACATTACCATTGATTGCAATGAGCTGCTGCAAAAAGACCGGATCGACCATGATCACGCCGTCAAGGGGCACACCCTGTCCCCACGGTGTACGGTTCCATACGGATTGCATGGCGACCGCTGAATCGGCGGTGTTCGGGAAGACGGCCAAATCACGGATATCAAATGACATGTGCAATGGCCCCTCGTCGGTGAACACCCGCTTCATGTCTTCGGAATGATCACCAATGCCATACGGCAGATAGTCGCCATTCGACCGGAAATCACCGATATGCACCGTGCCATTCGATGTGGTCAGGTCGCCAACGGAACCGATGAGGCCACCCGAGGAGCGCATTTCGGAAGGTGTCATCGCCATGACAGCATAGGTGCGCTGCTGCCCATCACCCAAAAGCGTTGGCAGAATCTGGAAAGTGTTCGACAGCGCATTCAATCGGTCGGCGAGGTCGTTGAGCTGCGTCTCCCCTTTGTCGTAAGCCGAGCGAATCATACTGATACTTGGCGTGGGGAGCGCGTCATAGTCGCGCACCTGCTGTTGGAATGACGCATTTGCTTTCTTCAAAGGTTCCACTGCGTCGATAATCGGCTGCAGGTTCACGCCATTATCACCATTGGCGATCTGAGCATCATTCAAAGTCTTCAACACATTGACAAACTGCGGAATCGAATCCTGAACAATGTCGTTGATGGCAGCCGTCATCCCTTGAACGGTAGAGATGTCGGAACCAATGAACGGCATCTTCGCCGCCGTGTTCCACAATCCTCCATGGGCGATATCTTGTGCCTGCTGGGTTTCATGGGCGATTTGCGGAAGTATGTCCCCTGCATTGGCGAGCGTCTCAGCATCTCCTGAAGAGAATTTTGACAGCATGGCAATCGCGCTGTTCTCATGAGCCTGCACCTGCTTCGCCTGTTTGAACAACTGGAATCCCATCACACCTACGGCAGCGAGGGTGAGGACAACAATGGTGAGGATTCCCACGACCCAAGGCCAGACACGACGGCGTTTTCGATGATGCCGATGACGATGGTGATACTGCTGCGCATTCGCTTGCGACATGCTGCTCCTTAATTATTCACGCTATAAAATCGTGGATTCCTTGAATCTCAAGGAATCCACGGACTGTTGGGAACCCACTATTTGAGCGAGAAGCGACCCTTCTTGCTGCGCTTCTTGTTACTGTCCGAGTAATAGTAGTAATAATTGCTGTACTCGAGCGATTTCTTCGATTCGCGTGCGCAGTTGAAGATGATGCCGTTTGCAGACAAATCAAGTGTTGCGAGTTCTTCTGAAATCTCACGCAGATCACGTTTGAGCGTCTGGTCACGGCGGCAAACCATGACGAGGGAACCGCCACGCCGCACGAAGATGGCGGCATCGTTCGCTACGACCATGGGGGCGGTGTCGATGAGCACATAATCATACTGCGCGATAGCGTTATTGAGCAGTTCAACCATGATCGGAGAATTAAGCAATGCCGAAGCGTTTGGCGGTTTTGGCCCTGCAGGCATGACATGCAGATTCGGCTTCCAATAGCGTTGCACGACATCCTTGACGGATGCCTGCCCGGAAAGCACATGCGTGAGACCTGCAGAATCGTCGATATCCAGTTTGTTGGCAACGGAAGGATGGCGTAAATCGGCATCGATGAGCAGCACCTTCGCGCCATTCTCGGCAAGCGCCGCAGCGATATTTACTGAGGTCGTGGTCTTGCCTTCGCTGGCCCCTGTAGAAGTGACAACGATGAGCCGGCAGTTTGTGTCTTCCATGGGGGCCATGAACGACAGATTCGTACGAACACGGCGGAAACCTTCAGCAACAGGACTACCGGGCTCGCTGACAATAACCGGTTTCGCGCTGTTCAGCAACTCCTCTTCGGGGATGCGTCCGATGATTGGCGCATCAATATATTCACTGATTTCATCGTCGTCTTGGATACGCTTGGACAGCACATCCTTGAGCAATGCGGCAAATACACCGAGAATCAATCCACCAACAATGCCGACAAGAATGTTGAGTTTCCATTTCGGAGAGCTTGGAGAGCTTGGCACTGCTGCTGGTTGGACAACAGACAATTTGACGGATGAGTGCGAACCGGAAGCATACAGCGTGGTCTCCACGACCGAGCTCAGCGATTTCGCGATGGCATTCGCGATATCAGCAGCTTGGGCTGGGTCGCCATCCGTCACTGAGATGTTGACAAATGCGGTGTTCGTCGGATTGGTAACACTGACTTGCTCTTTGAGCTGTGCCACCGTTGTATGCAATCCAAGATCTTCGATAACCGGTTGCAGTACCGACTGCGTCGTGGTGAGTACCGGATATGACTTGATTTGGCTCATGATATACGAGCTGCCACTGTTCTGCTCAGATGAATTCGCAGTGCCGTCCGACGAATCGTTGTATGTCGCGAATAACTGAGTGGTTGTTGAATATTTCACAGGAGACATCACGGTCATAGCGATTACCATCCCAAGCACAACACAAAAGGTGATGATGATCGTGATGATGTGCTTGCGCATGATGTCGAAGAGAGCCGACAGCGTCATGCCGTCGTTTTCTTGCTTTGCGCCTACGCCAGCTTGGCCGGAGGCTTGCTGCTCCACTATGTTTTCAGCCATCGAGGTGTATTCCCATCTAAGAGGTGAGACCCTGCCGTACCGAGCGCCCTTCACAGCACGGAACGCGGTTGCCGGTCCTGTCTCCTTGAATTCAGCTTTTTTATACTAGCTTTTACACTCGACGCAATTCGTTACAGCCGCGCAACCTGCACGCCCTGCGTGTCGGTGGCGAGGTGCAGCACCTTCCAATGGCCGGATTCGAGCTGTTCGTGGGCCACGTCGTCAATCGCGCTGTTGGCGTCGCCGTTGTGCAGCACGAGCACGCATGGGCCGGCGCCGGAGACCATCGCGGCGAACCCGTTCGCGCGCATCAGCGTGATCAGGCGCGCCGAAGGCTCCATGAGCGGGCCGCGGTACGCCTGGTGCAGCTTGTCTTCGGTGGCTTCCATAAGCAGCTCGTTCGGGTCGCGCGGGCTCGTCAACACAGCCGGGTTCATCGCACCGATCAACAGCGCGGCGCGTGAGACATTGAACACCGCGTCAGCGAACGGCACAACCGTGGGCAGCGCCTCGCGCGCCTTGCTCGTGGACAGTTCGAAATCGGGGATGAACACCGATGCCGTGATATCAGACCCCACCAAGTAGTTCACCGTGCGGTACAGCGCAGCAGACGCAGTGCCGTCCAACTGCGCGGTGCCGGCGCCCTGCTGCGTCCACGAGACCGTCATGCCGCCGTAGACGGCAGGCGCCACATTGTCTGGATGCCCTTCGAGCTGTGCCGCGTACTCGAAGATCTCGTCGCGGTCGAGCTCACCCTCGTGACTGAAGGCGTAGGCCGCGGCAATGCCCGCCACGATCGCCTCGGCGGAAGATCCCATGCCGCGCGCCTGCGGGATGCGGTTGTGCGCTTCGAGGATGAATCCGGTTTTGCTCAGGCCGAAGCGCGAGCATGCACGGCGGAACGTGGAGACAACCAAATGCGACTCGTCGCGCGGCAGCGTGTCCGCGCCCTCGCCGTCGATGATCACTTGCGCGGCCATGTTGAGCGGGTCGGAGCTCAGCGTGAACTCCAGCTCGTCGTGGTAGTCCAACGCGAGTCCCACGGTGTCGAATCCAGAGCCGAGGTTGGCGCTGGTCGCGGGCACACGCACGTGCACCTTGCGGGTAACCGGATCCATCGGGAAAATCCTGCCTTACTAGTCAGTCTGTGATTGGGTCAATCGCCGGTCGGGCGGCTGCGCGGTCAGTCGAGCACGCGCAGGATCGACGGCTCGCCGGTCACGCAGTCGAGCTCGCAGACCTCGGCCACAGTGGCGCGCAGCGTGTTCTCGTCGGTCATGTGCGTCACGAGGCGCAGCTGCTGGATCTCGCCGTCGTAGCCCGGGTCCTTGAGCGTGGGCTTGAGGTCTTGGTTCACGCCGTTGATCGAAACGCCGTTCTTCGCAAAGACCGCGGAGATCTTGGCAAGCACGCCGGGGTTGTCGTGGATCAGGAAACGCACGGCGAACGCGGCCTTCGACGCGCTCAGCGGCGCAATCGGATACTCGTTGTACATGCGGATCGCCGGGCCGGTGCAGCCGGCGGCGATGTGGCGCGCGACGGTCACGATGTCGCCGACGACGGCGGAGGCGGTCGGCGCACCGCCGGCGCCGCGCCCGTAGAACATGAGGTCGTCGGCGTATTCGGCGCGCAGGAACACGGCGTTGAACGAGCCGCGCACCGAGGCGAGCGGGTGCTCCTGCTTGATGAGGGCCGGGTAGACGCGCGCGGAGACGCCGTCGTCCGTCTTGTCGACGACGGCGAGCAGCTTGATGACGCGCCCTTCGGCGGTGGCCGCGGCGATGTCGTCCGCGGTGATGCGCGTGATGCCCTCGACGGTCACGTCGTCGATGCCGACGTTCGTGTGGAAGCCAAGGGTCGCCATGATCGCAGCCTTGTTGGCGGCGTCGTAGCCTTCGATGTCCCCGGTCGGGTCGGCCTCGGCGTAGCCCTTGGCCTGCGCGTCCTTGAGCGCCACGTCAAAATCGAGGCCCTTCGTGGTCATCTCGTCGAGGATGTAGTTCGTGGTGCCGTTGACGATGCCGAGCATGTTCTTGACCTGGTCGCCGACAAGCGATTCGCGCAGGGGGCGCACAATCGGGATCGCGCCGCCCACGGCCGCTTCGAAGTAGATGTCGACGTTGTTGTCTTCGGCCGTCTTGTACAGTTCCGGGCCATACTTGGCCAGCAGCGCCTTATTCGCGGTCACGACAGACGCGCCGTTCTTCATCGCCTCAAGCACAAAGGTGCGGGCCACGCCAGTGCCGCCGATCAGCTCGACGACGATGTCCGCGTTCTTGACGACGGACATCGTGTCGGACGTCAGCAGCGACTTCTCGATCCACGGAAAATCGACTTCCTCCGGGTCGAGGCACGCCACGCCGGACAGTTCGATTGGGCGCCCGATGCGCTTCGCGAGCTCGTCCTTCTGCTCCACGAGCAGACGCGCGGTCTGCGAGCCGACGGTCCCTGCCCCGAGCAGGCCCACTCGAATCGGTGCATTGTTCTGTGCCACTGTCCGTTCCTTTCGTGCGGCGGTTGATGCTGGTGCTCATTGTACGGGCAACGCGCGAGGATGCGCGCCGCCCGTCCATAATGATTGGCCTGCCTGTCTGGATCACTCGCTCACGTCGAGGTCGAGCAGGTCCTCCACGGTCTGCCGGCGCATCATCAGATGCGCGCCGGTGGAATCAACGCCGACGACCGCGGGGATGAGCGCCTGGTTGTAATTGCTGGCCATCGTGCGGCCGTACGCGCCGGTCACCGGCATAGCGAGCACATCGCCGCGGCGGATGTCGCTCGGCAGTTGCGCGTTCTTCACCACGATGTCCCCCGACTCGCAGTGCATGCCGACGACGCGCGAAAGCCGCGTGCCACCGCGCGGGTCACGGTTCGCCACGACCGCCGTGTAATCCGCGCCGTACAGCGCGGGGCGGATGTTGTCGCTCATGCCGCCGTCAACGGAGACATACGTGCGTTCGGTGATCGGCGCGCCGGTTTCGTCCGTGGAGTCGCCGCTGAGTTCGACCGTCTTGACGGTGCCGACGCGGTAGAGCGTCACGCCGGCCGGCGCCACGATCCAACGGCCCGGTTCGAACGAGATGACGGGCATGGGCATGCCGAGCAGGCGGTTCGTCTGTGCCACAGCCGTGGCCAAGCGGTCGAGTTCCTGCTCGATGTCCATCGAATCCTCGCCGTCGGTGTAGGCCACCGAGTATCCGCCGCCCAAGTCCACTTCGGGCAGCGTGTAGCCGTTGGTGGCGTAGAAGGTCTTGCGCAGCAGCATCATGCGGCGCGCGGCGTGGATGAACGCGTCGGCGTCGTGGATGTTCGAGCCGATGTGCGAGTGGATGCCCACGAGCTCGAGTTCGCTGTCGTGTTTCGCGATCTCGCGCAGCACCGCGACGGCCGGCCCGTTCGCCACGAGTTCCATCGCGGCGGCGAGCATCCTGTCGTCTTCGGTCACGCTTGCGGCGTTGAGGTCGTATGGGTAGCGGATGTCGTGGCGCAGCTCCTTGCCGTCCTCCTGAGCGCGCGTTTGGGAGACAATCGCGTTCGCGGCTGCCGGCGAGACGTCTTCGAGCGAACTGATGCCGTCCACAATCGTCGTATCGGCGCCCGCTGGCAACAGTGCGATGCCGAACTTCTGGTCTTCATGCGCGGTCGAGATGAACTCGTGGCCTCCCGCGTGGATGCCGGTCGTGACGCGCAGCATGACCCGCGCGCGCTTGCCCAGCCGGCGCGCGATCGCGGCGATGCGCGCCGGTTCATCCGGCTCGTCGATCACGATCTTCGCGAAGCCTTCGGTGATCGCGAGCTCGATCTCCGCGTCCGACTTGTTGTTGCCATGCAGCACAAGACGGCGCCCCGGCACGCCGGCGGCGAGCGCGATGCGCATCTCCCCCATCGTGCATGTGTCGACATACAGCCCGGCTTCGGTGACGATGCGCGCCATCTCTTTGGAGAGGAACGCTTTGCCCGCGTAGCTCACGTGCGTCGTCGTCGTGCTGAATGCGTGCGCGGTGGCTTCGGTGAAACGCCGTGCGCGCGCACGCACTTCGTCGAGGTCGAGCACGTAGAGCGGCGAACCGAAGTCGTCAAGCAGTTGCGTGGTGGTAATGCCGTGGAATTCGATGGCGCCCTGCGCGTTGCGCGCGGTGGCCGCGGGCCAGATCGGGGTGATGCCCATGGTGTTCCTCTCTCACATCTTGTCTGGCGCGGACACGCCGAGCAGGTCGAGTCCTGCGGCGATGACGGTCTGCACGGCGTCGTTGAGTCGCAGGCGCGCGGCGGAGCGTGCGGGCTCCGGGCATTTGGCGATGCGCGTGGCTTCGCGTGTCGCTTCGTCGGCGCGCTCCTCCGGTTCGGTGAGCGCCACGGGCACGACGCGCTCCACGTTGTACCACTTGTGGTAGGCAGCGGCCAGATCTTCCAGATAGTGCGCGATGCGGTGCGGGGCGCGCATGTCGCCGGCCTGCGTGAGCGCGGCGGGCCATTGCGCGAGCAGTGCGAGAACCTCGCCGTCGGCCTCGGTGTCGAGGAGCGCGAGGTCGGCGCCTTCGCGCGTGATGTTCGCGGCGGCCGCGTTGCGGTCCACGTTGCAGGAGCGCGCGTGCGCGTACTGCACGTAGTAGACCGGGTTGTCGTTGGAGTGCGAGGCGAGCAGGTCGAGGTCGATGTCGACGGGCGAGTTGTAGTCGGTGCGCGCGAGCGAATAGCGTGACGCGTCAACGCCGATCGCGTCGATGAGGTCGTCGATCGTGACGACGTTGCCGGCGCGCTTGCTCATGCGCACGGCCTTGCCGTCCTTCATGACGTTGACGAGCTGGCCTATGAGGATCTGCATGTTCTCGCCCGGCTTGTCACCGAACGCGGCGCACATGGCCATCATGCGGCCGATGTAACCGTGGTGGTCGGCGCCGAGCATGTAGATCGCCACGTCCGCCGGATGGTCCTTGCGGTGGCGCTTGTTGCGGTAGTAGGCGATGTCGGCGGCGAAATACGCGTAATTGCCGTCGGATTTGATGATGACGCGGTCCTTGTCGTCGCCGTGTTTCGTCGATGCGAACCATGTGGCGCCGTCCTGTTCGTAGATGTCGCCGCGTGCGCGCAGGTCGGCGATCGCCTTCTCGACCTCGCCGTCTTCGTACAGGCTGTTCTCGTGGAACCAGACGTCAAACTTGACGCGGAACTCCTGCATCGAATGGCGGATTTCGTCGAACATCATCGGCACGGCGCGCTTGCGGAACTCTTCGCGCTGCGCGGAGTCGCCTTCGCCGAGCGGCTCGCCTTTCTCGTCGGTGCCACCGTCGACGCGCGGCAGATTGAGGATGTCTACGCCGTCGGCGTTCGCTTCGACAATCACGCGGCGCGCGATCTCGTCGATGTAGGCGCCCTTGTAGCCGTCGACGGGCGTGGGTTCGCCGTGGGCGGCGGCGACGAGCGACTTGGCGAAGCGGTTGATCTGCTCGCCGTGGTCGTTGAAATAGTATTCGCGCACGACTTCGGCGCCGTTCGCCTCAAGTACGCGGGCCATCGAATCACCGACGGCCGCCCAACGCGTGCCGCCGATGTGGATCGGGCCGGTCGGGTTGGCGGAAACGAATTCGAGATTGAGTGTTTTGCCGCTCAAGTGCTCGTTCCTGCCGAAGTTCGCGCCATCGGCGAGCACTTGATCCACCACGGCTGCGGCGGACGCGGAGTCAAGGGTGATGTTAATGAAGCCAGGACCTGCGACTTCCACTGCAGCGATGCCGTCGGCGTCGTTCATCAGTGTCTGGAACGCCTCGGCGAGCTCGCGCGGTTTCATGCCGGCCTTCTTGGCGAGCTGCATGGCGGCGTTGGAAGCCCAATCGCCGTGCGCGCGGTCTTTTGGTCGCATCACTGCGAACTTGGCGGGTTCCGGGATTTGGTCGGCGGTCAGATTGCCTGCTTTTCCGCTTGCAACAAGCTCTTGGGCAACACCGTATATCAGGTCACTTAATGCTTCTGGACTCATGGTGACAAGTCTAGCGGGAGAGCAGACAGGAAACGGCGGCCGCACGCGGCCATGGACAACCGCGTGCGGCGTGCGGTCACTCCTCGTCGGGGCTCACCGCGATTACGTCGATTTCGACGAGTGCGCCCTTGGGGATCATATTGTTGCCGAACGCGACGCGCGCGGGCTTGACGGTGGCGGTGAACGCCTTGGCGTACACGGCGTCCACGTCGGCGAAATCCTCCACGTTGCGCAGATAGATTGTGGCGCGGCACACATGTTCGAAGCCACAGCCGGCGGCGTCGAGGATGTGCTTGATGTTCTTGAGCGCGCGGTCGGCCTGCTCGGCCGCGGTCACGCCGTCGAGTTCGCCGGTGGCCGGGTCGATGCCGAGCTGGCCCGAGACGAATACGAAACCGTTCGCTTTCACGGCCTGTCTGTATGCGCCGAGTGCGGCCGGCGCTTCGGAAGTGGCGATTGCCTGGAGTTTTTCGTACATTGCGGTTCCTTTCGTAAGGCTCATGCAGTCGGCATTGTACGGTCCGCATTGTTGCGCGCAAGTGGCATCGGCCACGTTGTGGGCATCCCTTCACCACAGGCAGCGCCCCATTGCAGCAGGTGGTGTGTTGATCCAAGATGGTGGGCTCGATGGGATTCGAACCCACGACCTTTCGCTCCGGAGGCGAACGCTCTATCCACTGAGCTACGAGCCCGCACCACTGCCCTACTTTACACGAACGGCGGACGTGCATGGCGCACCGTGTTCACTTCGTGCATGGATTGCGGCGGTTTTCGTCTTGGACATTACACTGGGATTATGGCAATGGATATGGGCGACATCAGTGGAACGAGTGACTTTCAGTTTGCACGGCGTTTCTTTTGCCGCGAACTGCCGGCCGAGTTCGACGACGGCGACGCCCCGACACTGATCGTGCAAAGCTATTTTGTGCACACAGGCGACTATGCGCTGCGCATACGGCTCCAGACGCACTCGGTGCGTGTGCCGATGAGCGCGCAACTCGACCCCAAAGAGGTGCTTGAACAGTACCGCGACGATTTCCGCGAAGCCACACTCACCGTCAAGGGCCCGTCGCGCGGCGGCACGCGCTATGAGGCCCAGCGCAGCATCGATTCGCGCATCGGTGCGGAAATCATGCTGCGCGGAGGTGACCTCATCATCAAAAACCGTACAACCGCATGGATCGGCGCCGACGGATGGAACATCGACGTGTTCGGCGGCGCGAACGCCCCGCTTGTGATCGCCGAAGCCGAGCGCAGCACACCGGTGACGAATCTGATCATCCCGCGCTTTTGCATCACCGAGATCACCGACCAGTCGCGATTCAGCAACGACAGCCTCTCGTGGAGGCCGTTCAGTCAGTGGAGCAGCGGGTTCGAGCGTGAATTGCGCGAGACGGGCCCGCAATTCCAGCAGGTCTTCGGCACCAACACCCTCGAATAGTCGCGCTCAATACATGAGGGTGGCGAGGCGGCGGCGGGCGGCGGCCAAGCGCTCGTCGGACGGCTCGGGGATCAGGAAGTACTCGAGCAGGCGCTGGCGCACCTGTTCGAGGTCGGCGCGGTGCGTGCCGGCGAAGTCGAGCAGACGGCTGAACGCGTCCTGGATCTGGCCACCGATCATGTCCACGTCGGCCACCGCGAGCTGGGCCTGCACATCGTCGGGATGCGCGGCGGCGGCCTCACGCACTTCGCGCACGTCCGCGTTCGCGGAACGCGCGAGCAGCAGTGCCTTGGCACGCTCACGCTGGGCGAGCGTATCGGACGGGTCCGCCTCGAGCACCTGCTCGTATGCGGCGGCTGCACCGGCATAGTCGCCGGACTGCGCCAAGCGGTGCGCTTCGGCGTGCGCGGCCGGCACTTGCGGTTCGGTCTGCTGCGCGGAGGCATCGCCGTCGGAAGGCTCGATGTACGGCGCTGTGCCGGTCACGCCAGCCTGCGCAGCCACCTGCACGAGCTGCGGTAGCACCTGCGAGGTGATCTGCGTGAGCTCCTCGTTGGAAGGCACGCCCTGCAGGATCGGCATGGGGCGGCCGCCGATGAGCGCGAACAGCGCCGGTGCGCCTTGCACGCCGAAGGCTTGGGCGATCGCCGGATTCTTGGCCACGTCGACGCGCGCGAGCTGCAGCTGGCCGTTCATCGAGTTGACGGCGTCGCCGAGCGCCTGCGCCATGGGGAACAGGCGGTCGTCGGTCGGCACCCACATGAGCATCACGATCGGGAAGGTGGCGGACGATTGCACCACCGATTCGAAGTTGGTTTCGGAGACGTCGATCACATAGCCGCCGGCGGCCGGCGCTCCCCCGGCCTGCCCAGGCTCCGCCTTGACCTGATGCTGGAGCGCCGTCAGATCGACCGCGCCCGCGAGCGAGATGCCCGGTTTGAATTCCTTGTCTGCCATATTGCCTCTTTTCTATGCTGCGGCGTGGGCCACAGCCTGATTGCACATGTGCCTCAAGTCTACTGTGACGGCTGCGATGCCGGTGCGGTTCAGACGGCCTCCACCTTGACCGGCTGACGTTCCGCGCCCACCGTGGTGATCTGCGCACCCGATTTGGCCGGCGGAATGTACATGGCGATCACGTTCACGTACGTCACCTTCATCGTGCTCGTGGCCTTGCCGTCACCGAACAGCGCGCGCTCCGAATCCGAGGCGGGCAGGGACTCACGCCCCTCGCCCGCGGCGCGCGTCCACACCGAGTTGATCTGCGCCACGACCAGGTCGCCGCCTTCGGAGGAGCGCATGATCTGCATCTGGCCGTCCACCGGCGTGAACGTCTGCTCCTGCGACCCCTTGTTGCGTTCCATGCCCTGCTGCACGGTCTGCGAAAGGTTCTGCAGATCCTGCCGGAAGTAATCGTCGGCGAAATCGCCCGCGTATTGGCTCTTCGTGCCGTTCTGCAGCACGTCCGCGTACCGCTGCACGGCCTGTTCGGGGGTCATCACCAGGTTCTCGTCGGTGGGGTGCCCCATCTGCGAGCCGATGCTCGGCACGGTGAACTTGGGCATCTCCACGCCTTGGAACAGGCGGGCCACGCCCCACAGTTTGTAGTTTTCGCGCGCGTCGCCCTGCGTGAAGACGAGCAGGCGCTTGGACTGCTGGTCTTCGGTGGTCGTGGTGATCGAGAACACGCTGCGCGGCCAGCCGTTGTCGGTGGGGATCACGGTCTGCGTGATGTCGGTGGGGATTGTGGTCTTGGGGTCGAGCTTGCCGGTTTTCTGCGCCACCTGCAGTTCGCTTGTGCGGATCTCCAGTTCGGGGCCCGACATCGCCTGCCCAAGGTTCGCTGGGTTCTTCTGCTCGTTGCAATCCTCGATTGTCTTGAGCAGTGCCTCGCGCATCTCCTGCTCCTGGTCTTCGGTCAGGTCGGGGTTCGCGCTTGCCGATTCGGTCGGCGCACTGACGGTGGGAATCTGCCCTTCGCACGCCGCCAGCGAGACGGTCATGCCCAATGCGATCACCGCGGCCGCGATAGCCAGTGGACTACGTTTCATCACTCGTTCTCCTTGCCCTCGGATTGGCCTGCACTGGGCTGGTCCTCGACCACGGCCGTCTCGGTTTCGACCACCTTGGCTCCAGCGGGTTCTGCGGTGTTTTCCGCTGTGTCTTCTGCCGCCGGCTCGGCGCCCACTTCCTGCGCGAGGCGCGCGAAGTACGCTTGCAGTTCGTCGGCCGAGATGACCGACGTCGTCTCGCCTTCGGCTTCGTGCTCCGCCGTCTCGCCGCCGGCGTTGCGGTTCGCGTGTTCGGCCACGATGTTGCGCGCGCCGGGGTCGACCACGGTGGGCGCGCCCTGCTGCCTGGACTCGTCTTCGGCGGCGCCGGCATGGCGGCCGTGGCGGGCCGAGCCCTTCGCCCCCGACTTCTTCGGGCGCGGCTTGAGCGCCGCGAACGTGCCGGCGAGCGCCGCGCCGATCGTCGGCTCATCGGCGGGCTTCGCCGCCTTGGGCTTGGCTTGCGCAGACTCCGCCTGCTTCTTGCGACGGGTGTGCGGCTCCATCGCGAAGACGGATGCGGAGAGCACCGCGAGCACCGCGCACAGGCCACCGCCGAAATACCACGGCAGTGCGAAGTCGGGCACGCGTTGGCGCACCCACTGCATGCTCAGATCCGCGCTCGGTGCCTTGGTGCCGAAGTCGATGAGCATGACCTGCGCCGGCTGCGCGTTGTTAAGGTGCATGGTTGTGGATGTGCTGCCGCATTCGACCTGCGACCACATGTCGGAATCAGCGAACGCGACCTGGTTCTGCGAAGTGGATGCGGTGCCTTTGGCCTGTTCCTCGCTTGTGGAGAGCGTCTGCCACGTGTCCAGGCCGGTCACGCGTACGTATGGTTCGCCGGCGAGCCACCCGGACACGTCTTTCGATGAACCGACGGCCATGCACACCTGCGGTTCGGTTTGGGCCTGTTGGTCTTGCGAAGTTTGCTGATTTTGTGAATCTTCTGCCGCGTCTGCGCCGGCTTCGGTGCCACTTGACGACGCGGTTTTGCCATTGTCCGCGCTCACGGTGACGGCTGTGTCAACGAGGTCGAGCACGCCCGGGTCGATGACGACGTATTGCGTGCTGTGCGCCTGCGCGGTGGCGGTGATGTTGCGGCTGGGCTTCCAAACCGTTGAATTCAGTACGCCAAACACGATGCATGCCACGGCGAGCAATCCGAAGATGGGGGTGACGACGCCACGCATGATCCATGCGCGCCGTGTCGGCTTGGTGTGTTTGCGTGGCTGTTCCTGCGCCTCTTGGTCTGTCATCACGTGTCCCATTCTACAAAGTCGGTCCGGTGCCGGTCCGCGGTATGGCGGTGCACGCAAATCATGCCGGGACGATACTGTTATGGCTATGCATTCAACTTCTTCTTCCATAGTAACTGTTCTCATGCGCACCGCCGCGGCCGTATGCACCGCCGCGATGTGTATTTCGCTCGCGGCGTGCGGCGGCGATGACGCGAAGACCTCCGCCGGTCCGCAGAAACTGCCGCAGCTCACGGGCGTGACCGCCAAGGGCACGCCGGGAAAGAAGCCGGAAATCTCGTTCAAGACTCCGCTCTCGGTGGAAAACAATGCGACCGCCGTGTTGCAGGAGGGCGATGGCGAGGCGCTCAAGAATGGCGACCGCCTGTGCCTGCAGCTCACGCAGTACAGCCTCAAGACCGGCGAAGAGATCGCCACCACATGGGATTCCAATGTGCCGGAGTGCTCGCTCGTGTTCAATGAAGCGGATGAGCCGGGCAACGCTGAAAGCGCCACGCTCGCGCAGATCGCGAACGCCACGCTCAAGGGCAAGAAGCTCAATACCACGTTTGGCGTCGGCATCAACGACGGCAGTGGCGACGCCCAGAACTATCTGCTTGTGGCCACGCCGGTCTCGCAGTCGACGGACCTGACCAAGGCCGAGGGCAAGAAGGTCAAGGACGTGCCGGCCGACCTGCCGAAGGTCACCACGGCCGCCGACGGCAAGCCGTCGATCGACATGAACGGCTACAAGGGCAGCGACAAGCTCGTGGCGCAGACCCTCATCGAAGGCGATGGCCCGGAGATCACCAGCAGCACGTATGCCGCAGTGGTCAAGTACACCGGCTGGCTGCTGGACGGCAAGCAGTTCGATTCGTCGTGGGACCGCGGCGACACCTTCACTGCCACGCTCAACGGCGGTGTGATCCAGGGATGGGCCGAAGGCCTGCGCGGCAAGAAGGTCGGCTCCCAGGTGCTGCTCGTCGTGCCGCCGGACCTTGGCTATGGCGACAAGGAGCAGGGTGAGATCCCCGCGAACTCGACGCTCGTCTTCGTCGTCGACATCCTCGCGAAGTACTGATCCTCACCGGTCCTCTCCCCTCACGGCTCCCTGCGTTTGTCAGAACAGACGCAGGGAGTCGTCTTCTACGCCACGCATGTCGTCGTAATCGAGCAGCAGGCATTCGAAGCCGCGGTCCGTGGCGAGTGTGCGCGCCTGGGGGGTGATCGTCTGGGCGGCGAAGATGCCGCGCACCGGCGCGAGCAGCGGATCCCTGTTGAGCAGTTCGCAGTACCGCGTGAGCTGTTCGACCCCGTCGATGCCGCCGTGGCGTTTGATCTCGATCGCCACATGCACGCCGTTGCCGTCGATCGCCATGATGTCGACCGGTCCGATCGCCGTCGGGTATTCGCGGCGCACCAGTGTGGCGCCTTCGCCGATGCGCTCGATCTGTTCGGCGAGGTAACGCTGCAGGTGGTCTTCCACGCCGTCTTTGATCAGTCCCGGGTCTTCCCCCAAGTCATACGTCTCGTCGGAGTAGATGTGCTGCAGCGTCACTTCGAGGATGTCGGTGGATTTGGTCGCTGCCGCGCGGATCACCTTCTGCGGCACTTCGGTGGCGGGGTCGTCGTCGGCGTGGTCGGGTGTGATGTCGGTGATCGTGCACGGCGACGCCATCCAGTTGAGCGGCTTGTACGAGCCGAGTTCCGAGAAGATGAGCAGACTGTTGTCCGCTTTGATCAGCAGCACGCGGCGTGCCATGGGGAGTGTGGCTTGCAGACGGCCGGTGTATTCGGCGCTGCAGTCGGCAACAATGATTCGCATGAGGCACCACCATAGTGGAAGAGCCGCACATGCAAAAGGCGGGCGTTGGATTCCCTACGGATTCCAACGCCCGCCTCACATCATGCCCAGCGGTGTGTGCGTCACTGGATGCCGGTCTCGTCGACCGGGATGTTCTGCATCGGCCGCCCCTGCTCCACGACCACGGTTAGCTTGTTCGAATCGAACGAGATGAACCCGTCGGTCACTTCGAACGAATGCTTCGCGCCGTTCGGTTCGGTGACGACGAGCGGGCCTTCCTGGATGACCGAAAGCACCGGTTCGTGGCCGGGCAGAATACCGAGCCCGCCCGCATAGGCGGGCACGAGCACCGCCTTCGCCGTGCCGCTCCAGATGGGGTGCTCAGCGGAGACGATGTTCACGTCCATCGTTGTGCCGGCCATGATCAGTCACCGTATTCCTTCTGCATCTTGTGCCACTTCTTCTCGAGGTCGTCGATGCCGCCGATGCCGGAGAACGCCTGCTCGGGCACGTTGTCATACACGCCGTCGCAGATGCGCGTGAACGCCTCGATCGTCTCTTCCGCGGGCACGTACGAGCCGGGCACGCCGGTGAACTTCTCGGCCACGTAGAAGTTCTGTCCGAGGAACTGCTCGATCTTGCGGGCGCGGTTGACGATCGTCTTGTCTTCCTCGCCGAGCTCGTCGATGCCGATGAGGGCGATGATGTCCTGCAGTTCCTTGTTGCGCTGCAGGATCGCCTTCACGCGGTTCGCGCAGTCGTAGTGCGCCTGGCCCACGTAGCGCGGGTCGAGGATGCGCGAGGTGGAGGCCAGCGGGTCGACGGCCGGGTAGATGCCCTTCGACGCGATGTCACGCGAAAGCTCGGTCGTCGCGTCCAAGTGGGCGAAGGTCGTGGCCGGGGCCGGGTCGGTGTAATCGTCGGCGGGCACGTAGATCGCCTGCAGCGAAGTGATTGAGTGGCCGCGCGTCGAGGTGATGCGCTCCTGGAGCGAACCCATCTCGTCGGCGAGGTTCGGCTGGTAGCCCACGGCGGAAGGCATGCGGCCCAGCAGCGTGGAGACCTCGGAACCGGCCTGCGTGAAGCGGAAGATGTTGTCGATGAACAACAGCACGTCCTGGTTCTCCACGTCGCGGAAGTACTCGGCCATCGTCAGTGCGGTCAGCGGCACGCGCAGACGGGTGCCCGGCTGTTCGTCCATCTGGCCGAACACGAGCGCGGTCTTCTCGAGCACGCCCGCCTCGTCCATTTCGCCGATGAGGTCGTTGCCTTCACGTGTGCGTTCGCCGACGCCGGCGAACACGGAGACGCCGCCGTGGTTCTGCGCCACGCGCTGGATCATCTCCTGGATGAGCACGGTCTTGCCCACGCCTGCGCCGCCGAACAGGCCGATCTTGCCGCCCTGCACGTACGGGGTGAGCAGATCGATGACCTTGATGCCCGTTTCGAACATCTGGGTCTTCGATTCGAGCTGGTCGAACGCCGGCGGGTTGCGGTGGATGGGCCACCGCTCCTTGATCTCGATCTTCTCGTTGGGCTTCTTGTTGAGGATGTGGCCGGCCACGTCGAACACATGGCCCTTCGTCACGTCACCGACCGGCACTTCGATCGGGCCGCCGGTGTCGTGCACCGCGGCGCCACGGACCAGGCCGTCGGTCGATTTGAGCGCCACGCAGCGGGCGGTCGAATCGCCCATGTGCTGCTCGACCTCGAGCATGATGGTGACGTGGCTCTGCTCGCCTTCCTCCTGCTGGCCCATCTGGTTGATCTCCACGGTCAGCGCATTGTAGATATCCGGCATGTGACCGACAGGGAACTCCACGTCGATGACCGATCCCTGGATACGCGTCACGTGACCGACGATGGGCTCGACAGCCTCGTCGGAAGCCGCTGTAGTCTGATTCTCAGCCATTTCGCGTTCCTACTCTTCCTTTTTGTTCAACGCATCGGCGCTGCCGATGATTTCGGTAAGTTCCTGAGTGATCGACGCCTGGCGCGAAGCGTTGAGCTTGCGGGTCAGGTCGTTGATCAGATCACGTGCGTTCTCTGTTGCGGTATGCATGGCGTTCTGCCGGCAGGCCACTTCGGAAGCCGCGGCTTCCAGCAGGCATTCGTGGATGCGTGAACGCACATACTTAGGCAGCACCGCGTCGAGCACCTCATCGAGGCTCGGCTCGAACGAATACAGCGGCATGACATGCTGAGACTCCAGCGTGTCCGGACCGCCTGTATGGTGTTCGTCCGACTCGATGATCTCCACGGGCAGCATGCGCAGCACGCGCACCTTCTGCACCACCATGTTGATGAAATCGGTATACACAATGTAGAGCTCAGAGACACCGCCGTTGTCGGCGGGTGTCATGTACGCGCCCAGCAGGGCGCGTGAGATTGCGTCTGCGACTTCGACGCCAGGCTTCTCGGTATCGCCTTCCCACGTCTGCGCCATGGGGCGGTTGCGGTACTTGTAATACGACACACCGCGGCGCCCATAGACGAACAGTTCCGGCTCCTTGCCTGCCCCCTCCAGTCGGTTGAGCAGATCTTCGGTCTCGCGAATGATCGACGAAGTGTACGCGCCGGCCATACCGCGGTCCGCCGTCAGGGCGAGCACGGCAACGCGGGGGTTGTCGCCTTCCTTCCTGACGATCGGATGCGCGATATGGGAGTGAGATACCAGTGTCTGGACGGCATCGAAAATCGCATCAGTGTACGGCTTCGCGTTGAGCGCCACCTCACGGGCCTGCGCGATATGCGAAGCCGCGATCATCTCCTGGGCGTTGAAGATCTTCTCCAATGAACCCGTGGAGGCGATTCTGCCCTTTAATGCGAGTTGCGATGCCATAGGTTACTTCTTTTCTGCGCTCTTGGCCGCCTGTGCCTTGCGGCCCTGGGCCTTGATCTGCTCCTGGTCGACCGGCGTGGTGCCTTTCGGTACCGGCTTCTTGTCGACGAGCGGCTTGCCGGCCTTGGTGACGTACGTCTCACGGAAGGCATCCACGGCTTTGTCGAGGGCCGCTTCGGTCTCCTTGGTGAAATCACCGGTGTCGCGGATGGTCTTGAGGATGTCGGTGTTGCTGCTCACGTATTCGAGCAGGCCGCGTTCGAACGGCAGCACGTCGGCAATCTCCAGATCGTCGAGCTTGCCGTTCGTGCCAGCCCACACCGAGACGACCTCCTGCTCCATCGAATACGGCGAGAACTGCGGCTGCTTGAGCAGCTCGGTCAGGCGCGCGCCCCGGTTGAGCTGGGCCTTCGACGCCGCATCCAGATCGGAGGCGAACATGGCGAAGGATTCGAGCGAGCGGTACCGTGCCAGCGAGATCTTCAGCGTGCCGGAGACCTTCTTCAGTGCCTTCGTCTGTGCGGCGCCACCGACTCGGGAGACCGAGATGCCCACGTCCACTGCGGGGCGCTGGCCGGCGTTGAACAGGTCGGACTGCAGGAAGATCTGGCCGTCGGTGATCGAGATCACGTTGGTCGGGATGTACGCGGAAACGTCGTTCGCCTTGGTCTCGACGATCGGCAGACCGGTCATCGAACCGCCACCCAGATCGTCGGAGACACGCGCGCAGCGTTCCAGCAGGCGCGAATGCAGGTAGAAGACGTCGCCCGGGTACGCTTCACGCCCCGGCGGGCGGCGCAGCAGCAGCGAGATCGAACGGTATGCTTCGGCCTGCTTGGACAGGTCGTCAAACACGATCAGCACGTCTTTGCCGTGGTACATCCAGTGCTGGCCGATGGCCGAGCCGGTGTACGGGGCGATGTACTTGAAGCCCGCGGAATCGGACGCCGGGGAGGCCACGATCGTGGTGTATTCCATCGCGCCGGCCTCTTCGAGGCTCTGCTTGACCGAGGCGATCGTGGAGCCCTTCTGGCCGATGGCCACATAGATGCAGCGCACCTGCTTCTTGGGGTCGCCGGACTCCCAGTTCGTCTTCTGGTTGATGATCGTGTCGATCGCGATGGCGGTCTTGCCCGTCTGGCGGTCGCCGATGATGAGCTGGCGCTGGCCGCGGCCGATCGGCGTCATCGCGTCAATCGCCTTAAGGCCGGTGGACATAGGCTCATCGACCGGGTGGCGGTGCATCACATCGGGTGCCTGCGCCTCGAGAATACGGCGGCCTTCGCTCTTGATCTCGCCAAGGCCGTCGATGGGGTTGCCCAGCGGGTCGACGACACGGCCCAGGAACCCGTCACCGACCGGCACCGAAAGCACTTCGCCGGTGCGGCGCACTTCCTGCCCCTCTTCGATGCCGACGAAATCGCCGAGGATAACCACGCCGATTTCGCGGGCGTCCAGATTGAACGCCAGGCCAAGGGTGCCGTCCTCGAAGGTCAGCAGCTCGTTAGCCATGCAACCAGGCAGCCCCGTCACATGCGCAATGCCGTCACCAGCGGTGGCGACGTGGCCCACTTCCTGGGTCGGCGTGTCGGATGGCTTGTACGAATCGACAAAGTCATCGAGCGCCTTGCGTATCGTGGCGGGATCAATGGTCAATTCTGCCATGATCACTCCTTAGTGTTGTGTATACATTCGCTTGCGGTCCGCGCGTGGCGCAGGCCTGCATGACGCGCTGCGGCGTCAGTCGTTGGTTCCGGCTTTCACCGTACGCTTCAGATTCTGCAATTGCGCGACCACCGTATTGTCGGTGACTTCGTCGCCCATCTGGATGCGCATGCCGCCCATGACTGTCTCGTCGACAACAGAGTGGATGTGCACGGGGCACCCGACCTTCTTCGAATAGATCTGCGCGAGCCGTTCAGACTGCGCGTCGGTCAGCGGCGCCGCGGTGGTCACCGTGACCATCGATTCGCCCATATGCCGGGAGAATTTGTTGATGAGCCACTGGATCGTCTGGAGATAGCGGCGGTTGCGCGGGTTGCGCGTGCTGTGCGTGGCGAGCCTGACCGTGATCTTGTTGAAGTCCTCGTTGCCGATGAGCGCGTGCAGCAGGTCGTACCGGGCCTGAATCGGACTGTCCGCGTTGGACAGGTCCGCGCGGACGACCGGCAGGTTGAGCAGCGCGGATTGCAGTTCGGCAAGTTCGATGGACACACGCAGCGTGACACCGTCCTTGTCTGCCTGGTACATCATCGCATCCACCGCGAAATCCTCCGTGGCGTTGTCGATGTCATACGCACGGCTCCAGCTGCGCGAGACGAGATCGGTCATGATCTCCATCGTCATCGGCTGCACTTTGCCGCCGATGAGCTCGTTGAGCAGCTTCACCTTGTCTGCCACAGGCCGGCCGGGGTCGGTCAGCGCGCGCTGCAGACGCGGATTGTGGTCGAGCGTGCAGGTAATGCCGAACAGTTCGTCACCGATCTGCCAGGCGTCGTCACCGGATGCGCGCAGTTTCGCGGCAAACGAATCACGCGATTCGCGATCGGCCACTCGTGATGCCTCTCCTCGCATCTGGTCACCTCCCTTCCTTGCGGATTGGCGCTACTTGTTCTCGCCCTGCTCCATGTCGGAAATCATCTGGTCGATCATGTCCGACTGCACGGCGCTGTCTTTGAGTTCGGAACCAAGAATCTTCTCAGCGAGCGAAGTCGCCAACGTGCCGACTTCACCCTTGAGGCTCACCATGGCCTTCTGCTGCTGAGATTCCAGCGAACGCTGGGCGTTCGCCGTGATCTGCGCGGCCTCGGTCTCGGCGCGCGAACGCGCGTCGGCGATGATGTGCGACGCCTCAGCGCGCGCATCGTCGCGGATCTTGGAAGCCTCCACACGGGCGGTGCTCAGCTGGGCCTGGTACTTCTTCTTGGCTTCGTCCGCGTCTTTCTGGGCCTGCTCCGCCTTGGCGATGCCACCCTCGATCTTCGCGGCACGTTCATCGAATATGGACTGGAACTTCGGCAGGAAGAACTTGTAGAAGAACGCGGCCACGATCAACAGGATGATCAGCGACCACACGATGTCATAGACCTTGGGGATGAACAAATCAACGCCTTCGGCGGCCATGGTCACCATGATGTCCTCCTCCTTTCATGTCCTGGTTGGAATTGCTTCGTGTCTCAGATCCGTTCGATCACTGGAAGATGAACGCGGCGACGAAGCCGAGCAGTGCCAGGACCTCGACGAATGCGAGACCGAGGAACATCAGCGTCTGCAGACGGCCGCCGAGTTCAGGCTGGCGCGCCGTGCTTTCGATCGTCTTGCCGATCAGGATGCCCAGACCGATGCCAGGACCAATGGCTGCGAGACCATAGCCGACGACGTTCAGGTTGCCCGCAACCTCAGCGAGGGTAACGATATCCATGGTTGTTTCCTTTCTGGTTATTGCCGTGTGGCAACACATTTGTTATTGGCCGGCGGTCAGTCGATCTCCGGGTAGCTCATGTTGATGTACGCGGTGGTCAGGATCGCGAAGATGTAGGCCTGCAGACACGACACAAGCACCTCAAACAGGTACATGAACAAGCCTGCCGCGAACGTGACGACGCCGAACGGCATCATGGCCTTGTTCACCACGTCGATCAGGAAGTACTGCGTGGCCGAAAGGCACAGCGCAAGAATCAAATGGCCCGAAACCATGTTGGCGAAGAGTCGGATCGTCAGCGAGAACGGGCGGATCACCAGCAGCTCAAGCAGCTGGATCGGGCTCAGCAGAATGTAGATCGGCCACGGCACGCCCTTCGGGAAGAGCTCGTCGCGCAGGAAATGTCCGAGGCCCTTTTCGCGGATGCCGGCGATCCAATACTGTACGAAGCACCACATGGCGAACACGAGCGGCAAGGTGATCGTCGCACTTGCCGCGATGTTCATGCCGGGGATCTCACCACACAGGTTGAAGACGAGTAACGTGAGGAACACGGTCGTGATCATCGGCACATAGCGCTTACCACGCACTTCGCCCATCACCTGGTACACGATGTCGTTCTTCACGAAATCGATGACCCATTCCACGGCGCTCTGCCAGCGGCCGGGAATCAGCTTCGCGCGCGCCGCGGTGATGCCGAGCACCAACAGCATGATGATCGTGGCGAGGATGCGCACAAAGATGATGCGGTTGATAGCGAACGGGGTGCCCTCGAACAGAATCTCCGGGGGAAGAAAGTCTTCAATGCTTGGCATTTCCATCGATGCCTCTGCAAGCGTGGCTGCGCCCGCGGCGAATACATCAACCATTCATGCCTCCTGAATCCGAATGTTCTGCTGTTAGTCTAATCCAAGTTGTTCCAGGAATGTGACGGCAAGATTTCCGCGCAAGGCGCAGCTGCGTCTCGCGGTGCGCCGGACGGGCGCGTCGTTCATCTTCTTGTCTTCACCGTTCTTTCAGAACCCGTCGCAACGTGATTATTGGCTCGCCAGTGGACATCTGGCGCAATGGGGAACGTATCGCCGCTCTTAGCGAACGATGAGCCCATAGCCGTCGTCGAGGAACGGCCGGAAGCCGTCTTCGCGCGGCGGGCACGGCGCATGGCGCACCACATGGTCGGTGCCGAGCTTGCCCTGCGCGCGCAGGTCGGGCACTTCAGTCAGGTCGTACGGCGTCATCTGGTACACCCAGTTGAGCCAGTTGCGCCACAGCAGATTCGCATGCGCGCGCCACGAGAACAGCGGTGCGGTCGACGGGTCGTCGTGCGGGAAGTAATTGCGCGGAAACGGCACATTTGTCAGGCCGCGCTTCATATCGCGCTCGTATTCTTCTGCAAGCGTATATTTGCCGTACTCCCAATGGCCGAGGGCGAACACCTCGCTGAAATCGCGCGTCGAGATCAGGCCGGGGCCGGATTCCGGGCCCCACGTCAGCACCTGCAGTTCAGGGCGCGCCGCGAGATCGCGCTCTTCGACGCCGGCGACGCGCGAATGCGGCTGCAGCGCAATCTCGTCGAACCCATTGGTGAGGAAGCAGTATTCGTCTTGGAGGAACTGTGGGAACACGCCGAACAGTTTCTCGTCGAGGTCGACCTTGCGAACGCCGTAGCGGTGGTGCAGCGCTCCCATCGCTCCCCAGCACAGGTACATCGTGGAGAAGACGTGGCTCGCGGCCCAGTCGAGGATGCACCGAAACTCGTCCCAGTAATCCACCTGTTCGAACGATAGGTGCTCCACAGGCGCGCCGGTCACGATCAGACCGTCATAATAATTGTCCGCGAACGACTCAAGCGGTTCATAGAACTTCACGAGATGATCGGCGCTCACGTGCGTCGATTCGTGCGTGCTCGTCTTCATGAAGTCGATCTCCACCTGCAGCGGGGACTTCGAGATCAGGCGCAGCAGCTGCGTCTCGGTCTCGATCTTCTTGGGCATGAGGTTGAGGATCACCATCTTGAGCGGGCGCACGCGCTGACGCTCCGCCTCGGGCTTTTCGAGCGCGAAGATGCGCTCGGAGTCGAGGATCGCGCGCGCGGGCAGACCACCGGGAATCTTGATAGGCATGCTCTTCATTATCGGCGCGCGCCTGACGAGCGCCCGGCGAGTGTTCACTGCGCGGACCGAATGGTGGAATATGGCGCGACACGCCGAGTATTGACATAACCGCGCATCTGAGTATGTTTAATAGAGCTGTTCAAAACAGCCGGCGCGGGGTGGAGCAGCTCGGTAGCTCGCTGGGCTCATAACCCAGAGGTCCATGGTTCAAATCCATGCCCCGCTACTAGCACAGACCGGGAATCGAAGATTTCCGGTCTTTTGTTTTCTGTGGCCAGCCGTGCGTACAATCCGGCGTGCGGGCATATAGGAACTAAAGTTATTGATTTAGACTCCTAGTCGGTGGTGTTTGGGTAGCGGGCGGCGGTGTGGAATTCGTTCCAGTCGATGCCAGTGCCGAGGATGGGTTGGCTCATGGGTTCGTCAT
>SKEZ01000062.1_pt1 | contig 131089 bp, 113 predicted proteins | sample 4843881 | NCBI WGS metagenome assembly SKEZ01 (sample SAMN11008796, study PRJNA524170) | human gut metagenome | isolation source: fecal sample from pouch patient p1, p46 | place: Israel: Tel-Aviv | reverse complement strand
ATTGGCCATCGGGCGTGTCCACCATGCCACCTTGCGCCACACCTTGGTCATGGTATCCCAAGTCGTCATCCAGAATGCAGCGGCCCCGGAACTCACCGTCAAGCGAATCCGCGATGAAACAATCCTCAGTTTTGCGGTGGCCACGGGCGAAATGACAGGTGAATAGGTAATACCGCCCATCATGCCGTTGCAGATGGGATCCTTCGTATCCCAGATCCTGATTCGGCAAATCCTGCACGAGCACACGGTCGAGTCCACCGGCCTTTGGTCCGGACAGATCCACCTCCATTTCGGTCAGCCGCAGTGCGGTGTTGCCGTGAACGATGAACACACGCCCATCGTCAAAGAGCAGCGAAGGATCGTGGTAGAAGCCCTGGACGATATGATGACGCCATGGACCGCGGGCGTCCTCAGCGGTGAACAGATGGGTCGTATGGGTGTCATTCGCGGAGAACAACACATGGAATCTGCCGTTGTGCCATCGCAGGGACGGCGCCCACATTCCCTGCCCATACAGGTCCTGATCGTCGTCCAGCATATAGGCGCCCGTGTGCCCAAGTGTGTGGTAGACATGGCCATACGGTTCCCAATGTGTCAGGTCGAACGACCTCAATATGTCGCATCCGGGCATGAAATGCATCGTGGTGCTCGCCATGTAATAGGTATGGCCGACCCTGATGATGTCGGGATCGGGAAAATCCGAATTGAGTATTGGATTCTGGACAACGCTCATAGAGGCCTCCGGGGGTAGGAATCGACAATGGGGATGCCGGGTGGTGGGCACAATATGAGGATGGTGCCCACCACCCGGCATGGACACGGCAAGAATCAGCCGCGGGCCTGCACGTAGGCCTCGTAGACCTGTGGGGTGGGTGTGCCGGTCTGCACCGCGTCGATCGAAATCGGCCAGTCGGGCGCGTCATCCACGCCGCTGAGCACCCAGGCAGCCTGCCTTGCCGCGCCGATCGCCACATATTCGTCGGTCGCCGGGCACGAGACATCCATGCCCAGGATGCACGGTGCGAGCGTGCGGATCGCCATCGACTTGGCGCCGCCGCCGATGAGCAGAATCCGGTCGATTTGTGCGCCGAGCGAACGGATGAGCTCCATGCAGTCGCGCTGCGAGCACAACAGTCCCTCCACGAAGGCGCGCGCCACGTTGCGGCGCTCGGTGTTGCGCAGCGTCATGCCACTCAATGTGGCGGTGGCGTCCGGGCGGTTCGGTGTGCGCTCGCCGTCGAAATACGGCACGAGCGTCATGCCACCGGCGCCCGGATGCGAATCGAGCGCGAGCGTGGTGAGCTCGTCGTAGTCCACGTCGAGCATCGCGCGCGCCGCGTCCAGGATGCGCGAGGCGTTGATCGTGCATGCGAGGGGCAGGAAATGCCCGGTGCAGTCGGCGAATCCGGAGACCGAGCCGCTCAAGTCGTAGACGGGCTGCTCACTGATCGCGGCCGCCACGCCCGATGTGCCGAGCGAAACGGACACGTCGCCCACGGCCATGCCCAAGCCGAGCGAGGCCATGGCGTTGTCGCCGCCGCCGGGCGCGATGATGCATCCGCCGGACACTTGCGCGCCGGCGATGGATGGGTCCGCGTTGACCGGCGCCACTTGATTCGGCCCAAGCACGCGGGGCAGCACGATGCGTTCGGCATGTTCGGTGGCGGCGGCGCCCGGTGTGGTGGCATCGTCGGGCTGCAGGCCCAGCGCGAGCAGGTCGCGCCGGTAGGTGTTGGAGGCGGCGTCGAAGTACAGTGTGCCCGAGGCGTCGGAACGGTCGGTGAACAGGGCGTCGAGATGCGCGTTTTCGCCCGGCTGCACGGGGCCGAAGCCGGCGATGCGCCAGCTCAGCCAGTCGTGCGGCAGGCAGACGGCGGCGATGCGTGCCGCGTTCGCCGGTTCGTGCTGCGCCACCCACTTGATTTTGGTGAGTGTGTACGAGGCGACGGGGGAGGAGCCCACGGCCTTCACCCAGCGTTCGATGCCGCGCTGGTGCGGGTCCTCCGGCTCGCCGTCGGCCGCCGGCGCGGCGCCGAGCTCATCGATGAGCGCTTCGGCCTGCGGCGCCGAGCTCGTGTCGTTCCACAGCATCGCGTCGCGGATCACCCGGCCCTGTTCGTCGAGCGCCACCATGCCGTGCTGTTGGCCGCCCACGGCGATCGCGGACACATCGTCCAGGCCGCCGGCCTGCGAGGCGGCTTCCTGGAACGCGCGCCACCAGTGCTCGGGGTTGACGGTGGATCCGTCGGGGTGTTTCGCCTGTCCGAAACGCACCAGTTCGCCGGTCGCAGCGTCGGTGACGCGCACCTTGCAGGATTGGGTCGAAGTATCGACCCCGGCCACAAGAACTCTGCTCATGAGATGACTCCTTTGTTCGTCCGTCCGCCGTGTGCGGGGCACTGCGGCGTGCGTGCGCAGCGTGCGGACAGCCTATATAGTTAGATGAATAAACTATAATGGGTAGTGTAGCATACGATGTGTTGGCGGGGCAACGCCACGCGGGTCGGAGAGTGGCTGCACTGTCGGGCCGGAGCAAACAAGGAGTGTCTTATGACGGTTCTCAAGCGTATCAATCAGGATGACCTACGCAACCACAACCTATCCGTGGTGCTCAATACGATGCTCCGTTCCACAAGCGCCTTCAGCCGTGCCGACCTTGCCAAGGAGACCGGCCTCACGAAAGCCACGATGTCGCTACTCGTCTCCATGCTCCTCTCGCACCACATCGTCAAGGAGGGCGCGCCGCTTGTCCAGTCGGTGTACGGGCGCCCCAGCACGCCGCTAAGCATCGCGGGCGGCAGTGTGTGCGGCATCGGCATCCAGATCAATACCGATGGCTATGGCTATATGGTGCTTGACCTCGATGGCAGTGTCGTAGCCGAACGCTGGATTGCGCGTGACCTGCACGACGCCGACGCCGATGCACTGTTCGACGAGCTTGACACCATGCTCATCGAACAGGAGAAGACACTGCGCGCGCAGAACTATATGATCTCCGGCGTCGGCCTTGCGTTGCCCGGTCTGGTGACCGAGGACGGCCATCTGCTCATGGCGCGCAACCTGGGGTGGGAAGACCTCGACCTGAGCCGTTTCGACCTGATCCGCCGGTTCGACGTGGTGGTGGCGAACGAATCGAACATGGCTGCCGTGGCGCAGCTGCCGGGGTATGCCACGCAGCGCACCGACGAGGGGATCGTGGGGCCGAACGGATCGTTCCTGTATGTGTCGACCGACATCGGCATCGGCGGCGCCATTGTGCGCGGGGGACGCGTGGTCACCGGCGACCGTGGCTTCGCCGGCGAGATCGGCCATCTTTCGGTGCAGATGGATGGGCCCGTCTGCCGTTGTGGCCGCCGCGGCTGCGTCGAAGCCTACGCCGGCCGCCGATCCATGGTAGAGGCCGCCGGCGTGGCCGAAGGCAATGCCGCTGTCTCGCAGGAGGCGCTCGACGAATTCGGCAGGCGCGTGCAGGAAGGCGATCCGGTCGCCACGGCGGTGTTCGCCGACGCTGGGCATGCCATGACGTCGATGCTCACGTCGGTCATCAATCTGGCCGATCTCGACACCGTGATCATCGGTGGCAGTTGGTCGCGTGTGCCCGCGGATGTGCTGGCGCGCATGGCGGCGCGCATCCAGGAGCGCATCCTCTCGCGCGGCACCCTCAATGTGCGCCTGCTGCGGGCTTCGGGCATCTCGCGCCCGGCGCTGTTCGGCGCCGCGCAGACCGGATTGCGCAATTTCATCGACGACCCGCTGCGCTACCTCGGATGAGCGCGCACGCACTCCATCTCAATATGCAGTTCGCATAGTGGCCGTCTCGCGGTGCGGTGCTACGCTGTCTTGCGGCGTCCCCGCCCGAGCTGCGCAGGTCAAGGGACGTCGGCAGATCGCCAAAGTCATGCTGTGCGCAGTGCTGTGAGGAAGAGGGACTTCCATGGTCGACCATACCCAACAACCAACCCCTGTCCGTTCCCGCGTCCGCCTGCGCTGGACGCCCGCCGACATCGCCGTGGCCGCCGCTCTCGGCGTGGCCGCCGGCATCATCTTCTGGGGATTCAATTTCGCATACAGTTCGATTTCGCCGGTCCTGGGAGGCCTGCTGCCGGGATTCGCGAGTATCCTGCACGGCGTCTGGTATTTCTCCGGCACGCTCGCCGTGCTCATCCTGCGCAAGCCCGGATCCGCGATCTTCGTCAACCTGGTGGGCTGCGCGGCTGAGATGGTGCTCGGCAACAGCTTCTCGTTCGGGTTCATCTTCCTTTCGGCGGCGCTGCAGGGCCTGTTCTCCGAATTGCCGTTCGCCGTCACGCGCTACCGCGTGTTCAATCTGCCGATGGCCATGCTTTCGGGCCTGTGTACGGGCATCGAATACGGCGTGTACCTGATGCTGTTCCGTTACCAAGGGGTGGCATGGTTCAGCCCGCGCGGCATCATCCATATGATTAGCGAAGTGGTGGGCGGTGTGTTGATCGCCGGCGTGTTCTCGTGGTTCCTGTATATCGCCATCGCCAAGACGGGCGTGCTCGACCGCTTCGCCTCGGGGCGTGCGGTTCGTTTCGCCGACCGTCAGAAGGCCGCGCAACCGCTCGACTGAGCTGCGTTCCGTTCCATATTGTGCATGCATGACGCCCGCCCCTGAGGTGGGCGTCATGCGTACGCGCGTATCACTACGCAAGATGGATTGTGCACGGAAAGTACGCCCACGGCATACACTGGAGTTGATCGTGCCCATGGCCCAGTGTCTGGGCGCGCGCCTGAGAATGAGCGGAGAAGAAGTAAGGAAGGCTCATGCTTGACGATCGCACAATCCTGTACGCATCGCCCGAACCGGGTACGCAGACCGAGCTGATCAATCCCAATGAAATCGCGGCCATGGCAAAGAAGTCGGCCCCACGCAAACCTGACCACGAGGACGACCATCCGATGTATGTGCGCATGGTCCTCGGGTCGCTCGCTGTGCTCGCGGTCTTCGCGCTGATCGTGGTCGGCATCATGGTCGCCAACCAGCGCCGCGAACAGCAGGTCGCGCTCTACCGCACGCAATGCGAACAGGCGATGAGCGGACTCGAAAACAAGCGCACCGCCTACACCCAGCTGCGTGAAGGCGACGGCGCGCAGGCAGGCACCATTTCCGACATCCAGGTGGACGACACCGCCACCATCAGTGCGCTCGACGAACAGCTCAGCGCCACGATGCCCGAGCGGATCACCTGCGATGTGGCCAGCGCCGCGCAATACCACGACCGTCTGCAGCTGATTGACGAGCATAGCGAATGGTTCGACACGCATACCGCATCGCTGCAGTCCGCGGTGGATGGCGTCACCGCGTCGAAGCAGAGCAAAGACCTGGCGGACCGCCGTGAGACATTCAGCGCGACGCTGCGCGAAGTGCAGACGACGCTCGACCTGACGCGCGGCAACGTGGCCGACAATGCGACATGGGACGATCTGTCGAAGCTGCTCGCCTCGGCGCAGCAGGCGCATGACGCGGGGGACATGGGGCGCATGGAGGCACTTGAACGCGAACTGAGCGCCGCCGTCGAACGCGTGAATACCTCGCGCGACCAGAAAATCGCCGACGACGAACGGAAGGTCACCGAACAGCAGCGCCGCGCCGCTGAGGAGAAGACGAAGCAGGAACAGCAACGCGCCGAACAGAATAAGCAGAGGCGGCAGAGCCAGCAGAAGAAGGACTGAGCCACTACGTCGCGATCGCTCCTCACCGGCTCGCAAGAGTCCGGGAATACCACGGCCGCCGAGCTGTTGGGTAGTAATGGCGAGGCTGGCAAGCATGCCCAACAGGGCGTGTGAGGCAGTTTCGGCCTGCGATCCCCGTCCAACGGGGTCGTACAATGGCATGTATCCGGTTCACGCCTGCCATTGGGGCATGGCGACCCGGGTCCCCCGTATCTTTAGGAGACAAATTATGCAGCAGGGTATCCATCCTGATTATCACGCCGTGCAGGTCACTTGCTCGTGCGGCAACACCTTCGTCACCAAGTCGACCGCCAAGGGCGATCACATGACTGTTGACGTGTGCTCGAAGTGCCATCCGTTCTACACCGGCAAGCAGAAGATTCTCGACACCGGTGGCCGCGTGGCTCGCTTCGAGAAGCGCTACGGCAAGAAGAGCAACTGATTCTTCTGTGTGGTATGAACAACGCCAGCCTCAGGGCTGGCGTTGTTCATATCTGGTGGCATATGCCTCCATGCCGCATGCCCCATGGCCCTATGCGGTCGAGCTGCCAATTGTCGTAAAAATCTTGCAGCGCGCGGGATTTGAGACAGTTACGGGCTGCAACTGTCCGAAAACACGGAACGACACCGTTTTTTCGGACGGACAGGGCCGGTTGTCGGTCGTGCTGCTAGACTTATGCCGTTGGTCGCATCGGTCGCGGGACCTCCGCACGGCGCGGCACAGCGTGGGGCCTTAGCTCAGTCGGTTAGAGCATCGGACTCATAATCCGCCGGTCCAGGGTTCAAGCCCCTGAGGCCCCACTTCTTTGTTCGCCAATATCGCATCTGCATGCACCGGCACCCGCGGGGAATGGACGCAACCGTCACGCCGGTGCAAGCGGTACAGACTACCCACTTGGATAGGATGAAGCAGTTTGGTTATGAACGCACCGCGCGCACGCATGACGAATGCGGGCATAAGGCCGATTCGCACGGCGCACAGAGAAAAGGCACACAAGACCATATGGCAGACGAACAATTCCCCGCCGCACTCACCGCACTCGAGGAGTACCGCAACATCGAACAGCAGATGGCACAGCCCGAGGCTGCGTCGAACCCAGACACCATGCGCAAACTTGGGCGCCGCCACGCGCAGCTCTCCGGTATCGTGACCGCATACCAGCAGTACCGCGCGCTTGCGGACGACCTTGAGGCCGCGCGCGAGATGGCCGCGGACGACGCCGACTTCGCCGCCGAGGCCAAGCGTCTCGAAGACAAGCTGCCCGCCGCGCAGGAGCGCCTGCGCACGGCGCTCATCCCACGCGATCCGGATGACGCGCGCGACGTGATCATGGAGATCAAGGCCGGCACCGGCGGCGAAGAGGCCGCGTTGTTCGCCGGCGATCTGCTGCGCATGTACACGCGCTACGCCGAAAAGCGCGGGTGGAGCGTGACTGTGCAAAGCGAGAACGCGACCGAGCTCGGCGGTGTCAAAGACGTGCAGCTCGCCATCCGGGCCAAAGGCACGCCCGCACCGGAAGACGGCGTGTGGGCGTCGCTCAAATACGAAGGCGGCGTGCACCGCGTGCAGCGCATCCCCGTGACCGAATCGCAGGGGCGCATCCAGACGTCCGCGGCGGGCGTGCTCGTGTTCCCGGAAGCGGACGAGGACGACGACGAGATCGAGATCGATCCCAAGGACCTCAAGATCGACATCTTCATGAGCTCCGGCCCCGGCGGACAGTCCGTGAACACGACATATTCCGCCGTGCGCATGACGCACATCCCGACCGGCATCGTCGTGAGCATGCAGGATGAGAAATCGCAGATCCAGAACCGTGCGGCCGCGCTGCGCGTGCTCAAGAGCCGTCTGCTCGCGATGAAGCACGAGCAGGAGGCCGCCGAAGCCGCCGACATGCGCCATTCGCAGGTGCGCTCGCTGGACCGTTCCGAGCGCATCCGCACCTACAACTTCCCCGAGAACCGCATCGTGGACCACCGCACGAACTACAAGGCCTACAATCTCGACGCCGTGCTCGACGGCGACCTGCAGGCGGTCATCGACAGCGATGTACAGGCCGACGAACAGCAGCGCTTGGCACAGCAGAGCGACCAGTGACACACCGCGCGCACGCCTGTGCCAACCACCTGTGAGGAGACGGACCACGATGAACGAACAGACGCGCCCCACCGAGGGTATCAGCGTATCTCCTGCGGAATCGACCGCGGTCGCCCCGCGTGTGGCGACGCTGCTCGACGCCGCCGCCGCGCGTCTCACGAAGGCGGGCGTCGACACCGCGCGCCACGACGCGAAGCTATTGCTCGCGGAGGCGACCGGAAGCACGCCGTCCGACGTGGACAAGGCCGCGCTGATGGACGACACGGTCGACCAGCTCACGTCCGCCGCGGAGGACGGCGAGCATGGCAACCGCCCCGCGCCGCTCGCCGAATTCGAATCCATGCTCGCCCGGCGCGAGGCACGCGAACCGTTGCAGTACATCGTGGGCCATGCGCCGTTCCGCTATCTTGAGCTGGAAGTGGGCCCCGGCGTATTCGTGCCGCGCCCCGAAACCGAGCTTGTGGTGCAGGAGGCGATCGACTGGATCACCGCACACGGCCTGTACTCGCCGCGCGTCGTCGACCTGTGCGCGGGAAGCGGTGCGATCGGGCTGGCGATCGCCACCGAGGTCCCCGGCGCGCAGGTGTGGGCCGTCGAACTCGACACGCAGGCCGCGCAGTGGACGCGCCGCAACATGCACAAGGTCGGCGAGCGCTTCCCCGACCTCGTGGCGAACTACCATCTCGAAGTGGCCGACGCGACGTGCCCGGTCACGCTCGCCACACTCGACGGCACCGCCGACGTGGTGATCAGCAATCCGCCGTACATTCCTCTCACGAACGTGCCGCAACAGCCCGAAGCGCGCGACTTCGACCCCGACATCGCGCTCTATGGCGGCTCGGCCGACGGCATGATGATCCCCGAGCGCATCATCGTGCGCGCCGCCGCACTTGTGCGTGCAGGCGGCCTGTTCGTCATGGAGCATGACATCACGCAGGGCGACCGCACCGTCGCGTTCGCGCGCGCGAGCGGGTTCACGGAAGCACGCACGCACACGGATCTGACCGGACGACCGCGCTACCTCGTAGCCACGCGGTAGTGTTCGGCAGCTGGCGCGTTGGCTGATTGCCGTACTAGGTTGGAATGAGACGCGCGTGCGCACGGTGTGATGAAGGAGGCAGTATGAGCCAGATACGCAAAGCGGATGAAGAGTCGTTCGCACAGGCGAAGCAGATCTTGGCGCGCGGCGGACTCGTGGTGATGCCCACCGACACCGTGTACGGCATTGTGTGCGACCCATGCAATCCAGAGGCGATCGCGCGCATCTACGAAGCGAAAGGGCGCCCGCAATACAAGGCGCTCCAAGTGATCATGGCTTCGGTGGACGATCTGGACGCGCTCGGGCTCGACCTGCCGTCGCCGCTCAACCGGCTCGCCGCGCAATTTCTGCCGGGCGCGTTCTCGCCGATCGCTGTGGCGCGCGACAGCAGCCCGTTGGCGACTGTGCGTGTGGCCCCGAACGGCGCGCGCACGCAGGGCATCCGCGTGCCGAACAGCGTCACGGCGCTCGCCATGCTGCGCGTGACCGGGCCGGTCGCCGCGTCGAGCGCGAACCGTTCGGGCGAGCAGAGCGCGCATTGCGTGCAGGAGGCGGTGGAGTCGCTTGGAGATGCCATCGACTTGTACATCGACGGCGGCGCGACGGCCGGGCATGTGGCAAGCACTGTTGTGGCGGCCGACCCATATGGGCTCGACGGCATCGAGATCCTGCGCGAAGGCGTGATCCCGGCCGCGGTGATCCGCCGCGCGATCCACCTCAACGGTGGTGGTCTGGGCGCATGAGGGTCTATCTGTTCATCGCTTTGGTGGCGGCGTGCGCGACCTACCTGTTCACGCCGATCGTGCGCCATCTGGCGATTCGCTTGGGCGCGGTGGGGGAGGTGCGCAAACGCGACGTGCACACCATACCGACCCCGCGCATGGGTGGTCTGGCCATGCTGTGCGGATTCCTCACGGCCATGCTCTTCGCCTCCCGGCTTGACTTCCTGCAAGGCGTGTTCCGGCAGAACCACCAGGCGTGGATCGTGATGGCTGGGGCCATACTGATTTGCCTGCTGGGCATCGCCGATGACGTGTGGGATTTGGATTGGATGCTCAAACTCGCCGGACAGCTGCTCATCGCCGTGTTCGTGGCGTGGGGCGGCCTGCAGATCATCGCACTGCCAATCGGCTCGCTCGTTACGGCGTCGCCGACGATCTCGATCGCCATCACGGCGCTGCTGATCGTCGTGTCGATCAACGCCGTCAATTTCGTGGACGGCCTCGACGGCCTCGCCGCCGGCATCGTGGCCATCGGCGGCATCGCGTTCGGCATCTACTCGTACATCCTCGCCCGCACCTCGCCCTCATACGCATCGATGGCCACGCTGCTCGACATTGCCATGGTGGGCATCTGTGTGGGCTTCCTGCTGCACAACTGGCACCCGGCGAAGCTGTTCATGGGGGACTCGGGGTCAATGCTGCTCGGCTACCTGATCACATGCGCGTCGATCGTCATGACCGGCCGCCTTGACCCGGCCACTGTGAACACGTCGATCTACCTGCCGGCGTTCATGCCGATCCTGCTGCCGGTCCTAGTGTTGTTCCTGCCGGTGCTCGACATGATGATGGCGATTGTGCGCCGCCTGCGCAAAGGGCAGTCACCGATGCACCCGGACCGCATGCATCTGCACCACCGCATGCTGCGCATCGGGCACAGCGTACGCGGGGCCGTGCTGATCCTGTGGGGGTGGGCGGCGCTGATCGCGTTCGGATCGATCATGCTGCTGTTCTTCACGGCGTGGCATGTGTTCATCGTGTTCGCGGTGACCGCGGTGGCCCTCACCGTCGCCACGATGTCGCCTTACCTCAACCGGCTCATGCACGGCACGGTGGAGGAGATTCCATATGATGAGCAGGGGGAGACTGGCGGCGGGGAGCGCCGGCGCAACGGGCGCGCCAAGCACATCCGTAACGCATAGCGGACAGCGGGCGGCATTCGTCGCCGCGAATTCATATAGTTGCTCTATGGCTACAAATCCTGATATGAATGCGCAATCCCCGTACGCCCCTCTCCCTCCGATTTTCGCCCAGCTTGGCCTCGCCTATGACGATGTGCTGCTGCTGCCGAACGAGACGGATGTGATCCCCTCCGAAGTGGACACCTCCACGCATCTGACCCGCAACATCACGATGAAGGTGCCGGCGATCTCGGCCGCCATGGATACCGTGACCGAAGCCGAAATGGCCATCGCCATGGCCCGCAACGGCGGCATCGGCGTGCTGCACCGCAACCTGTCGATCGACGACCAGGCGGCGCAGGTCGACGTGGTGAAGCGTTCGGAGTCCGGCATGATTACCGACCCGCTCACGGTGAACCCCGACGTGACGCTCGCCGATCTGGACAAGCTGTGCGGCAAGTTCCACATCTCCGGCCTGCCAGTCGTGGACCACGAGAACAAGCTCGTGGGCATCATCACCAACCGCGACATGCGCTTCATCCCCTCCGAGGACTATGACCACCTGCGTGTGCGTGACGTGATGACGAAGGAGAACCTCATCACCGGTCCCGCCAACATCTCGAAGGCGGATGCGCACGACCTGCTCGCCAAGTTCAAGATTGAAAAGCTGCCGCTCGTCGATTCCGAAGGCCACCTGACAGGCCTGATCACGGTGAAGGACTTCGTGAAGACCGAGCAGTACCCGGACGCCACGAAGGACGAGCAGGGCCGTCTGCGCGTGGCCGCCGGCATCGGCTACCTCGGCGACGCTTGGCAGCGCGCCTCGGCACTGATGGAAGCCGGCGTGGACGTGCTCGTGGTCGACACCGCCAACGGTGAGGCGAAGATCGCGCTCGATATGATCCGCCGCATCAAGAGCGACTCCGCGTTCAAGGGCGTCGACATCATCGGCGGCAACATCGCCACGCGCCAGGGCGCGCAGGCGATGATCGACGCCGGCGTGGACGCCGTCAAGGTGGGCGTGGGCCCCGGCTCGATCTGCACGACGCGCGTTGTGGCGGGCGTCGGCGTGCCGCAGCTGACCGCGGTCTACGAGGCCGCGCGCGCCTGCCGTGCGGCCGGCGTGCCGTGCATCGCGGACGGCGGCATCCACTATTCCGGCGACATCGCCAAGGCCCTCGTGGCCGGCGCGAGCTCGGTCATGCTCGGCGGCGTGCTCGCCGGCTGCGAGGAGGCACCGGGCGAAAAGGTGCTGCTGCACGGCAAGCAGTACAAGCTCTACCGCGGCATGGGCTCGATGGGCGCCATGGCGCCGCGCGGCAAGAAGTCGTATTCGAAGGACCGTTATTTCCAGTCCGATGTGACGAGCACCGACAAGATCGTGCCCGAAGGTGTGGAAGGCGAAGTGCCGTACCGCGGACCGCTCAACGCCGTGCTCTACCAGATGATCGGCGGCCTGCACCAGTCGATGTTCTACATCGGCGCGCACAACATCCCCGAGATGAGCGAGAAGGGCCGCTTCATCCGCATCACCGACGCGGGTCTGCGTGAATCCCACCCGCACGACATTGTGATGACGGCCGAGGCGCCGAACTACTCGGGCCGCTGACGGCGAGAAGAACCAATGAATAGGGGCCGCGCGCATGCTGCCATGCATGTGCGCGGCCCTTGCCATGTGCCGATACCGGCATGCACATACAAAAAAGAAGGGGACAATGATGACACAGAAGGAAACGCATAGGCATATGGTTGGAGGCAAGACCATTGCGGCATTGCTGACGGTGGGGCCAAACAGCAAGGGATTCACTGGCATGGCGCTATGAGTATCCAAGGCACCGCCCCGCGCGCGTATAGTGGGCAATTGTTTTGCGGTCAGGATAGAACGTGGCGCAATGCGGTAGCGTGAGGTAGTCTCGAATGTTCACAAACACGGGGCATGTGCGGCATGAACGCACCGCATGCAACCAGTAAGGAAAAGAGGAACCACATGGTGGACGCACACGACGATGAAGTGTATTCGGCGAAGAACTCCCGGCTCATCTGGATCGACTGCGAGATGACCGGGCTCGACATCTTCCACGACGAGCTGTGCGAGATCTCCGTGGTGCCGACCGATTTCGAGCTCAACGTGCTCGACGAGGGCATCGACTTCGTGATCAAACCATCCGATGCCGCCGTGGCGCATATGAACGACTTCGTGCGCGCCATGCACACCCGTTCCGGACTCATCGACGAATGGGCCGACGGCCTTGACGTGGCCGAGGCCGAACGCCGCGTCATCGAGTACGTGAAGCAGTTCACCCCGGAAGGCGTCAAGCCGCTGCTCGCGGGCAACTCCGTGGGTTCCGACAAGAAGTTCCTCGACCGGTACATGCCCGGCCTGATGGAACACCTGCACTACCGCGTGATCGATGTGAGCACGATTAAGGAACTCGCCCGCCGCTGGTACCCGGCCGTCTACCGTAACCGCCCCGCCAAGAACGGCGGCCACCGCGCGCTCGCCGACATCATCGAATCGCTCGACGAACTGCGCTACTACCGTGCCGCGGTTATGGCACCTGAACCGGGGCCCAGCGATGCGCAGGCGCAGCAGATCGCCGCGGCGGTGGAACAGTCAAGCATCCTGAACAAGTGACCGAAAGCTGGCATGGTATGACCAATGAACTGAAGGATTGGACCTCAATCGAAACGCCGCAGGACATTCGCCTTGTGGTGGCGGATATGGACGGCACACTGCTCGACGCGGACAGCGAGCTGCCAGTGGGCTTCTGGCCGCTGCTCGACCGCCTCGAACAGCTCGGCATCGCATTCGTGCCCGCGAGCGGCCGCCAATACCAGACGTTGCAGCAGATGTTCGCGCGTGCGGGCCGGCCGATGTCGGTCATCGCCGAAAACGGCAACGTGGTGGCGGTCGATGGCGAGGTCGTGGAGACGCATGGTGTGAACCACGAGATCGCTGATGAGACGATCAGCATGGTCGACGCCACGAGCGAAGACCTGGGACTGGTGGTGTGCGGACTCGACAGCGCGTACATCCAGCGCACCGACGCGCCGTTCGTGGCCGAGGCGAGCAAATACTACAAGGCGCTCACCGAGGTCAAGGACCTGCGCGAAGTGCTGCGGTACCCCGACGAGAAGATCCTCAAACTCGCCATCTTCGACTTCGGCGACGCCGAAGCCATGGCGCGCAACGAGCTCGGATTCGTGAGCGACCCTTACGAATACGTGGTGTCGGGCGCCCATTGGGTCGACATCATGGACAAGCATGTGGACAAGGGCGAAGGCGTCAAGGCCATCCAGCGCGCCCTTGGCGTGACCCGCGCGCAGACGGCCGCGTTCGGTGATTACCTCAACGACATCGGCATGCTCAACGAAGCGGAGTTCTCGTTCGCCATGGCCAATGCGCACGAAGGCGTCAAAAAGGCGGCGCGTTACCTCGCGCCGGCGAACACCGAAGAAGGTGTGATCCGCGTCGTGGACCGGTTGGTCGGCTAGCATGCGGCAGTCCGAAGCGCTGGGCATCATGGAGGCCGGTGCCAACGTGTTCCTCACCGGTGCGCCGGGCGCGGGCAAGACCTATACGCTCAACGAGTTCATCCACCATGCGCGCACACACGGCACGTCGGTCGCCGTCACGGCGAGCACCGGCATCGCCGCCACACATATCAACGGGCAGACGATCCACGCATGGAGCGGAGCGGGCGTGGCGACCGCGCTCACCGACCAGCTCATCAAACTCATCCGCAGCCGCCGGCGCACCAAACTCAACGCGGCGGACGTGCTCGTGATCGACGAGGTCTCGATGATGCATGCGTGGCTGTTCGACATGGTCGACCAGATCTGCCGCATCGTGCGGCGCGACAGCCGGCCGTTCGGTGGCCTGCAGGTGGTGTGTTCGGGCGATTTCTTCCAACTGCCACCGGTCAGCGTCTCGTCGCGCAACCACGACGTGATCACCCCGAGCCCCGAATATCTGGCCTCGCGTGAGCGCTATGCGCGCGCGGGCCGCAATCCGGAGGGGTTCATCACCGAATCGTTCGCGTGGAGCGAGCTCGACCCGGTGATCTGCTATCTCGACGAACAGCATCGTCAGGACGACGGCCAGCTGCTGCGCGTGCTCACTGACATCCGTCAGGGCTGCGTGAGCCAACAGGACCGCGACGTGCTCGTCACACGCCTCGGCGCACAACCGCCGCAGGGCAAGCAGGCCGTGCACCTCTTTCCCCGCAACCAGCAGGCGGACCGTCTCAACAGCGACCGCCTGCAGCGCATCGACGCCGAAGAACACAGTTTTGAGGCGCAGACAGCCGGGCCGGCGAACCTCGTAGAGCGGCTCGAACGCAACATGCTCGCGCCGAAGCACCTTGTGCTCAAAGCCGGCGCCGAGGTGATGGCCGTGCGCAACGACCCCGACCACCAGTACGTCAACGGGTCGCTTGGTACCGTGCGCGGATTCGCCAACGAAAACAAGGGCGGCTGGCCCATCGTCGAATTCGAGAACGGCAACATCGTGACGATGAACCCGGCCTCGTGGCAGATGATGGACGGCGAGACCGTGCTCGCCGAAGTCGCGCAGGTGCCTCTGCGGTGCGCGTGGGCCATCACGATCCACAAATCGCAAGGCATGACGCTCGATTCGGCGGTCATGGACCTCAAGCGCACGTTCGCGCCCGGCATGGGCTACGTGGCGCTTTCGCGCGTGGAGCGGCTCGACGGCCTGTATCTGACCGGTGTGAACGAACGCATGTTCCTCATGAGCGACGACGCGATCCGGCTCGACGGCGACCTGCGCGCCAAGTCAGCCGCGGCGGTGTGGCAGCTGGAACGCGACGGCGCCGAATCGTTCGTGCAGCAGCAGCGCGCGCTCGAAGAGGACGAGTTCGTGCAGGACGAACTGTTCTAGCGCGGATTGTGCACGGCGCTGGAACGCGCGGCTACGCTCTGCGGAGTGCGGCCGCGCGCGCCAGTGCGGCGTCACTACAATGGGGTGCTGTACACCAGCGCGGGTATGCGCCCGCGCGCGCCAATGCCAGAAGAGGAGACACCATGAAGCACAGGAACGCATACATTATCTCGGGGATCGGCGCGCTTGTGCTGTTCGTGGCGTTCGTCATGTACAACTCGGCGCCGGTGCCGCTGTGGAACTGGATCAAACTCTCCGACCTGCTCACCATTGCGGGCGGACTCATGTTCATCGTGCCGTTCTACCAGCTTTCGGTACGTGTCAAGACGCGCGAGCACGCGCCGAACCCGTGGGTGTGGCAGGCGCTGCCGGTCGTGGGCATGGTGCTCATGATCATCGGCCTGCTCATTCCCAACGACTTCGTCTCGTTCGGCGCCGTGGCGCTGTGCGACGTGCTGTACTTCCTGGGCTGCGTGGGCATGCTCATGATCTTCGTCTACCCGCTGCACACCGTGAACGACGAGATGCTCGAGGAAGATGTGGAAAGCCGTACCGGCAACGGCAGGTGAGCCGCCCGCAGATGTCTGGGAATGCGCATAATTTGAGGGGTATGACTACTGCACTTCGAATGTCCACGTTGTTCCTGCGTACCCTGCGCGAAGACCCCGCAGACGCAGACGTCGATTCCGCAAAACTGCTCCAGCGCGCCGGCTACATCCGCAAGGCCGCGCCCGGCATCTGGACTTGGCTGCCGCTCGGCCTGTCCGTGCTCAACAAGATTGAAGAAATCATCCGCGAGGAGATCAATGGCATCGGCGCGCAGGAAGTGCATTTCCCGGCGCTGCTGCCGCGCGAGCCGTACGAGGCGACCCACCGCTGGGAGGAATACGGCGACAACATCTTCCGCTTGAAGGACCGCCATGAGTCCGACTATCTGCTGGCGCCCACGCACGAAGAGATGTTCACGCTGCTCGTGAAGGACATGTATTCGTCGTACAAGGACCTGCCCGTCACGCTGTACCAGATCCAGACGAAGTACCGCGACGAGTTCCGCCCGCGCGCCGGCCTGATCCGCGGCCGCGAGTTCATCATGAAGGACGCCTATTCGTTCACCGTGGACGAAGAGGGCATGCGCCAGGCGTACATGGACGAGCGCGGCGCGTATGAGCGCATCTTCCAACGCCTCGACCTGAAGTATGTGCCGGTGTTCGCCATGAGCGGCCCGATGGGCGGCTCGGCGTCCGAGGAGTTCCTCGCCCCGATGCCGATCGGCGAAGACACGTTCGCACTTGCGCCGAGCGGCAAGGCGTGGAATGTGGAGGCGCTGCACACACCCGAAGTGGAGCCGGTCGACGCCTCCGCCACGCCCGCCGCCACGAAGCGCGCCACGCCAAACGCACGCACGATCGACGAGATGGTGGCGTTCGCGAACGCCGAATACCCGCGTGAGGACGGCCGTGACTGGGCCGCCACGGACATCCTGAAGAACGTCGTGGTGGCGGTGAAGCACGCCGAAGACGACGAGCATGACGAACCGTGGCGTGAACTTGTGGTCGTGGGCATTCCGGGCGACCGCACAATCGACATGAAGCGGCTCGAGGCGCAGTTCGCGCCGGCCGAGCTCGAGGAGGCGACCGAAGAGGACTTCAAGGTGCACCCCGAACTCGTGCAGGGCTACATCGGGCCGATGGCGTTCGGCCCGCAGAACGACGGCGACGACGCGCTGCGCTACCTGATCGACGCGCATGTGGCCCGTGGGTCGGCATGGTTCACCGGCGCCGACGAAGTGGACGTGGACTACTACGACCTGGTGTATGGCCGTGACTTCGAGGCCGACGGCGTGGTGGAGGCCGTCGAGGTGCGTGACGGCGACATGAGCCCGGACGGCTCGGGCCCGCTCAGCTTCGAGCGCGGCGTGGAGATCGGCCAGGTGTTCCAGCTCGGCCTCAAGTACTCCGAGGCACTCGGCCTCAAGGTGCTCGACCAGAACGGCAAGACGGTGCCGGTATGGATGGGGTGCTACGGCATCGGCGTGAGCCGTGTGCTCGCATGCATCGCCGAGACGCACCACGACGACCGTGGCCTGGCATGGCCGGCGAACATCGCACCCGCCCAGGTGCACATCGTGGCCACCGGCAAGGACGCACAGGCGTTCGAAGCCGCCGAAACACTCGTGGCCGAACTCGAGGGCCGCGGCATCGAAGTCATCTTCGACGACCGCAAGAAGGTCTCGCCGGGCGTCAAGTTCAAGGACGCCGAGCTCATCGGCGTGCCGATCATCGCCGTCGCTGGCCGCGACACCGTCAACAACGGCACGATCGAAGTGCGTGACCGCAACGGCGAGAACAACCAGGCGGTGCCGGCGGAAGCCGCCGCGCAGGTGATCGCCGACCGCCTTGAGGCCATGCTCAAGTAACGCCGGGCTACCCTAGGGCATTCAGCCAACAGAGTGTGGGCGGGATGTGGATGGAGCTGACTCCATCCACACCCCGCCTTTGTCATGGGGCGTCCGACCACAGGGGCTCGTTTGATTTGCCCCGGGCCCGGGCGCTGGGCGACAGTGGATGCAGGCACCATGCACGGACGCATGGTTCTGCACGAAAGGATCCATCATGGCACTGCAACAGGCTCTCGTCACCATCACCGGCAATGTGGGCAACGACCCCACGCTCTATGGCAAAGACCCCGCCAAACCGGCGTGCGTCTTCAGAATGGGGTGCACGCGCCGGTATCTCGACAAAACCGGCACATGGCAACAGCTGCCCACCACATGGATCGCCGTCAAAGCGTTCCGTTCGCTCGCGCTCAACATCATGGGCTCCATCCGCAAAGGCAATCCGGTCATCGTCTGTGGTGTGCTCGGCACCGAGGAATGGGCGGGCGAGGACGGCGAGATGCATTCGCGGCTCGTCCTCGAAGCGAGCAATGTGGGGCACGACCTCAATTACGTCACCACGATCTGCCGCAGGATGGTGAAGGAGTCCACGGGTGAGGGCAACGACGAACGCGCGCAGACACCTACGGCGCAGACCACGCCGCCGACGCCCTCAGATACAGAAGCGGCCGCCCCGGTCGAATTGGTCGGTGCGGCCGCCATGCCACCAAGCCAGGGTGGGGCACCCCGGAAACCGCACCGCCTGCGCAATCCACGGCAGGAGGTGCGTCGGCCCACCAACGGGAGGAATTCACCGATGAGAAGCCGTCGTTCTAAGGGCGTTCAGGCTGGATTACCAGATGTGTACGCGCTCTTCGGGCTTGAGCCACATGCGGTCTTCGGGCGTCACGCCGAAGGCCTTGTAGAACAGGTCCACATTGCGCGCGATGCCGTTGGTGCGGTTCTCGGCCGGGGAGTGCGGGTCGATCTGCAGGTACTGTTCGGCCAGTTCGTCGCGGTTCTTGGTGCGCCAGATGGCCGCATAGCCCAGGAAGAAGCGCTGCAGACCGGTGAAACCGTCGAGCACCGGGGCCTCGTCGAGCGCGGCCTCGATGCCGGCGGGCGATTCGTCGATCGGGCGTCCGGCCGCTTCGTCCAACGCGAAGGCGTAGGCCTTGAGCGCGATGTTGACGCCGCTCAGATCGCCGATGTTCTCACCGATCGTCAGCGCGCCGTTCACATGCGGAGCTTGCTCGGGGGAGTCCGAGTACTTTTCCTGCAGCTGCACCGGCACGAACTGGTCGTACTGTTCGATGAGCGTCTTCGTGAGCTCCTGGAACCGCTGCTTGTCTTCGGCGGTCCACCAGTCCTCGAGCTTGCCTTCGCCGTTGAACTGCGCGCCTTGGTCGTCGAAGCCATGGCCGATCTCGTGGCCGATCACCGAGCCGATGCCGCCGTAGTTGACGGCGTCCTCAGCCTCGGGGTTGAAGAACGGCGGCTGCAGGATCGCTGCGGGGAACACGATGATGTTGAGCGTCGGCTCGTAATACGCGTTCACTGTTTGCGGGTTCATGAGCCACTCGTCCTTGTCCACCGGCTTGCCGCACTTGGCCATCTGGTAGCCGAATTCGTACACGGCGGCGGCGCGCATGTTCTCGACGAGACCGGAGTCGGCGTGCACGTCGAGCGCCGTGTAGTCGCGCCAGTGGTTCGTGTAGCCGATCTTCGCCTCGAAGTGGTCGAGCTTGTCGAGTGCCTTGCGCTTCGTCTCGTCGCCGAGCCAGTCGCTGTTGAGGATCGAGACGTGGTAGGCCTCGATCAGATTGTGCACGAGCTCTTCCATGCGCGTCTTCGACGATTCGGGGAAGTGCTTGCGCACGTAGATGCGGCCCACATCCTCACCGCAGATGCCGTTGACGAGCGAGACGCCGCGCTTCCAACGCACGCGCTGCTCCTTGGTGCCCGAAAGCGTCTTGCCGTAGAACTCGAAATTCGCGGAATCGAAGTCGCGGCTCAGCATGCTCGCGCGGCCCACGATCGTGTGCACACGCGCCCACAGCTTCAGGTCGTCGAGCTGGGCGTCGCACCAGAACTCGTTGAGACCGGTGAAGAACGAGGGCTCCATCACATTCACATGCGCGAGCGCGCCGAGCACATCCACCGCATAGGTGCCGGCCGTGGCGGACGCGTCGTAGGCGTGCTGCACGGCCTGCGCCCACGCCTCGATGCCAAAGTCGGCGAGCATCGCCTTGAGCTCGGCGAATTCGGTGGGGTTGTTCGTCTTCTGCGAGTCGCGCGTAGACACGTTGTCCCAGTGGTGCGCGGCGATCGCCGTTTCCACGTCGAGCAGCCGCTGGGCCTGCTCGCGCGCCTCGTCGTCGGCGTGCGCGTAGCCGGCATTGGTGAGCTGGCGCGCCACCATGCGCACATAGGCGTCACGGATCGGCGCGTAATGGTCTTCGCGGTAATACGCCTCGTCGGGCAGACCGAGTCCGCCCTGGCTCATGTGCATGATGTTCACGTCGGGGTTGTTGAAGTCGCCGAAGACGTCGAACCCGAACAGGTCGGGGCCACCGTACGGGCTCATCGCGCCGAGCGCCTCGGTCAGCTCCTCTTTTGATTTGGCGGCGTCGATTGCGTTCAGATCGTCTCGGATCGGCTCCACGCCGGCCTTCTCCACAGCATCGGTATCGAGGAACGAGACATACAGCGCCTTCGATTTGGCGGCTTCGTCGCCGCTGGATTCGAGGATGTCGCGGATTTGCTGCTCGGCGTTTTCGGCGAGGCGGTCGAACGAGCCGAAGCGCGAACGGTCGTCGGGCAGGATGTAGGTGTCGATCCACGGGCCGTTCACGTAGCGGAACAGATCGTCCGCCGGCCTGATCACCGAAGAGAAAGAAGAGGGGTCAATGCCCGAAGAGAGCGGGGCATGCGCAGTGGTTGTGCTAGTCATGGCTCCACACTATAGAGCTTTCCTGACATACCGCCGTTATGCCCAAGGCATGTGCGGTCATGGCAAAACCGGCTCCGCAAGGGCGGGAGGGCATAGCTCCGCGGAATTGTCAAAGAGGATACGCTGACCGTAAAAAATGCGGGAAAGGGGCAGTCTGTCCCAAAAATAAGCGAGACTGGAAGAAGGTTCGACTGGTCGCTGAAACATGCGGACAGCCGGGAATCCTCACCACGCGTGCATCCCAGTTGCGGCTAGCGTTGTGCGCACAACAGAAAAGGAAGGAAGGGAACATATCATGTCCGCTCCATACCAAGACCCAAACAACAGCTTGTGGGACAGCCCGTTCAAACTCGTGCAGGAGGCTCTGCCGACGGGCGCGAAGAACGCCGTGCGCATCGCCTACGCCATCATCGGCATCGCCGCCCTCGCATTGGGCATCTGCCTGCTGGTGTGGCCGGGAGCCACGCTCAAGGTGGCGTGCATTGTGCTCGGCATCTACTTCCTGGTCTCCGGCATCGTGCGTATCGTGAGCTCGATCGTTGAGGTCGGCCTGCCGGGTGGCTGGCGTGTGCTTGGCATCCTCGTCGGCATCATCCTTGTGGTGGGCGGCGTCGTCGTGCTCAAGAACGTCACCATCTCCACGGCCATGCTCGCGGTCATGTTCACCCTCATCGTGGGCATCGGCTGGATCATGGAAGGTGTGATGTCGCTCGTGGAATCCTGGCAGGTCCAGGGCTCCGGCTGGGCAATCGCCTATGGCATCATCTCGATCCTCGCCGGCTTTGTGCTGCTGTGCATGCCGATCGCATCCACGGTATGGCTCATCATCTTCGGTGGCTGCGCCATGATCGTCATGGGCGTCTTCGCGATCATCCGCGCGTTCACGTTCGGGCGTGTGTCGAAGAACGCCGCCAACTGATTGACGCGCAGACGCGTTCCGTGTTGCAAAGGCCCGCTGGCTCAATCGCCGGCGGGCCTTTGCAATACGCGCGTCACGCGCCCGGTTGTAAGGCGCGGGGGATAGGCTGAAGGCGGTTGTGCACATAGGCATACACAAGTCATAAGTACAAAGGTGGCACATTTCATGATTGAACTGAAGACCAACACCGAGATCGAGGAGATGAAGCCGGCGGGCCGGTTCGTGGGCGGCATTCTGCGCGACCTGCAGGAGTTCACCAAGGTGGGCACCAACCTGCTGGAGATCGACGAATTCGTGCATCAGCGCATCGTGGACCGTCCGGGCGCGGAATCCTGCTACGTGGACTATGCGCCGGACTTCGGCACCGGCCCCTTCGCCCACTACATCTGCACGTCGGTGAACGACGCCGTGCTGCACGGCGTGCCGTACGACTACAACCTCAAAGACGGCGATCTGGTGAGCCTTGACCTGGCGATCAACGTGGACGGCTGGGTTGCCGACTCCGCTGTGAGCTTTGTCGTCGGCAAAGACAAGGACCCGGAGGACCTGCGCCTCATCAAGTGCACCGAAGAGGCTTTGGCCGCTGGCATCGCAGCCGCACAGCCGGGCAACCGCCTTGGTGACATCTCGCATGCCATCGGCGACGTGGCGCGCGCCTACGGCTACCCGATCAACCTCGAATTCGGCGGCCACGGCGTGGGCCGCATCATGCACGGCGACCCGCATGTGCCGAACGACGGCCGCGCGCACCATGGCTACAAGCTGCGTCCGGGCCTCGTGATCGCCATCGAACCGTGGTTCCTCAAGACGACCGACGAGATCTACCAGGACCCGAAGGACGGCTGGACCCTGCGCAGCGAGGACGGCTCCCGCGGCGCCCACAGCGAGCACACAATCGCGATTACCGAAGGGGGCCCGCAGATCCTCACCGTGCGTGACTGATTGCTGCATGCCCTTCCGGCCGAACCCAATGCCCGTGCCCTTGGTGCACGGGCATTGGCATAGGTGCGCCAAGGGCTGAAACACGCCGTTTTGAGACGCCGATGGCTTGTGTAAACATTCGTGCCATATAGTGGTCGAAATCTGCACAACGGATGCACGGGCACCCGTGCGCCTGAAGGAGGTCCTTGCATGTCCAATGCGCGTCTGCATATTGAATCCAACGAATTCAAACTGCCTGTGGTCGAAGCGACCGAAGGCCCCGACGGCATTGTCATGTCTTCGCTGCGCAACAACAACTGGGTCTCGCTCGACCCGGGGTTCCTCACCACCGCGCAATGCGAATCGAATATCACCTACATCGACGGCGAACATTCGGTGCTGCGCTTCCGCGGCTACCCAATCGAGCAGCTGTGCGCGCAATCCGACTTCCTGGAGGTCGCGTGGCTGCTGCGCTACGGCGAACTGCCAAACCGCAGCGAATACGAGGAGTTCATCGACGATATCAACCACCGCACCATGGTGGGTGAGGATTTCCGCACGTTCATGGGTTCGTTCCCGCGCAACGCGCACCCGATGAGCGTCATGGCCTCGGCCATCAACGCGCTCGCCACATTCCACCCGGAGACGTGCGATGTGAACGACCCGGACCAGCTCAAAGAGGCCGCCACAATCATCATGGCGAAGGCGCGCACCATCGTGAGCTACATCCTGCGCCGGCGCCGCGATGAGCCGATGCTCTACCCGGACTATTCGCGCGGCTACGTGGACGATTTCCTGCGCATGTGCTTCGCCGTGCCGTACGAGCCCTTCGACTCCGACCCGCTGTACGTGCATGCGCTCGGCCGCCTGCTCATCATCCACGCGGACCACGAGCAGAACTGCTCCACGTCCGTCGTGCGCATCGCCGGCTCCGCGCATGCGAACCTCTATTCGTCGGTCGCGGCCGGCATCAACGCGCTCTCCGGACCGTTGCACGGCGGCGCGAACGAGGCCGTGCTGCGCCAACTCAGCGCGATCCGCGACTCCGGGCTCAGTGTGCGCGCGTTCGTGGACCGCGCCAAAGACGCCGGCGAGCGCATCTCCGGCCTTGGCCACCGCGTCTACAAGTCGTATGATCCGCGCGCCGCGATCGCCAAGCAGTATCTGGGCAAAATCATGGAGCGCAAAGACATGTTCAAGCTCACGCCCGAAGACGAGGCGCAGTTCAACATCGCGCTCGAGCTGGAAGACATCGCGCTGCACGACGACTACTTCGTGTCCCGCCACCTGTACCCGAACGTCGACTTCTACACGGGTCTGATCTACCGTGCGATCGGCTTCGAACCGGAGATGTTCACTACACTGTTCGCGCTGGGGCGCATCCCCGGCTGGATCGCGCAGTATTGCGAGATGCTCGCCGACCCGATGACCAAGATTGGCCGCCCGCGCCAGGTGTACACCGGCGAGGTGCTGCGCGACTACGTGCCGATGGATGAGCGCGAGAAGTGACATAGGGACGAGGATTGATGTGGGGGTATGTGTTGCGAATTGGCATTTTGGACAATGACCCATGTGCGCTTGAGCTGATCACCACCATCGTGAGGGAAGCTTGTGCGTCAGTACGGCTTCAGGTTGATGTCGCAGCCACGGTATTTCCCACTGCATTGTTGCGCATGTGTGCAGACCCTGATCTTCCCTTTGATGCTGTGCTGCTCGATATTTCATTGAACGGAACATCCGGAGTCGATTTGGCTGCGAGGCTGCGTTCTCGAGTACATGGAGCGCTTATCGTGGGAATGACCGCATATGAGACGAGCTTGTACAGGCACCATGTGGACGAAGGTATTTTTGACGCCCTTCTGGATAAAGCCACACTGCGGACTGAACTTCCTCGGCTATTGCCATCAATGGGAGCACCTGTACAGATTGGGAAATCCAAATCGCAGGATGTGGGATGCGACCTACGTTCCCGCCGTCTTTTACTGCTCACCAATAAGGAGCTGGAACTGCTCACGATGAGCGCTGACGGTTTGCCAACCCCTGTTATTGCGCGCAGATTGGGTATTCGTGAATCCACTGTTTTTTCATACCGGCGCAACATCAAACACAAATTGGCGCTTGATGACTGGTATGACGTGTTGGATGAGTTCCGTGGCCGGGGTTTTGACAATGGATGGACCAGCAGCGGTGGTGACGGGGGAACAGGGAATGAATGAAGCCGATGTTGTGCAACCTCATGAATTGACGCATACGGAATGCATGGTAGTCGTTGCAGTGGGTGTGCTTGTTGCCGGATATACGCTCTATATGACGAATTTCGGATATGGGGCAATGCTGTGTTCAGCAATCGCGGGAGTAATCGCATTATGCTGTGGCCTTATGATCCGGCTGCCATTTGTAGGTGCTCTTGTTACTCTCGCTGTTTTTGCGATTGGCTTCGTATTGCATATGCAGGTGCCTTTACCATCCGTGCTCATCGTGGTGGTTGCGGGTGTTTTGGCAGTCAAATCAAAGCCGTGGGTTGGTAGTGTGTGCATAGTAGCTGCATGTGTTATGGGACTGATGGATACGAACATGTATCTCTACGGTGTGGATAAGCCCAATCGCATTTCAATATGGCTTCTTTGCATGGTGATCTCAATCGGCGGAGGGATGGGCCTTTGGCTCCATGGACGGCAGCAACGGATTGGTGCTGCGGTGGCGGAGTCCAATCGTCGTCGGCGGATTGCGCGAACACTGCATGATCAGGTGGCGAATGACGTCAATGATGTGATCATGATGGTGGAATACCGTCTTATGCAGTCCGGCCCCGATCCGCAGCTTGAGCGCATCCGCTCCACGTCTACTCACGCACTCGAGAGTATACGCCGTGTCATCGTGGAACTGGAAGACTGCGAGGTATCTGCCGATGCCAAACCACCATCGCGCAACAGGGACATTCATAAGGAATCGGCATTATGTCGGAAGGCGCGTGAATATGACAATCGACTGCATGCTGCTGGATTCCATGGTGAGCTGTTGATTGAGGACGAGACGCAGGGCGGCGGGGGTAGCGAAGCAAATAGCGAGCTTATAGATGACCTCATGCATGAACTGTTTGGCAACATGATGAAGTATGCAGACAAGGAGAAGCCATATTTCATCCTTGTGTCTTCAACAGAATCGCAGATTGGCATAGGCGTGACCAATATGGTGCGTAATTGTGAGCTTGCACAATCAGGATTGGGCAGTGGCATGCGCGCGCTGAGGGAACGAATCCACAAAATCGGTGGCACCCTCGAAATGGGGTGGGATGGTCCCTACTGGAATGTACAGGCCAGTGTGCCAGTCATTTAATCCCTATGGGGAGAGAAATACTCCACATCGATGACCTGATGGCAGTGTGCGCTGAGGTCATCGTCATGTGTGGCAATGATGACGCACGCACCTTTTTGGGCCAAATCGAACAGTAGATCGGTAACAATGCGTTTGTTCTCTGCATCGAGTGATGCAGTTGGCTCATCTGCAAACACGAAATCCGCTTGTTTCCACAGTGCCCGCGCCACGCCGACACGTTGCTTTTCTCCTCCTGATAAGGTGTCCACCGGTTGTAAGTACATGTCCTGAAGATGAAGATAGTCGAGAATGGCGGAGAGTCGACGTGGGATATGCCGCCGTGCACGTTTGGCGGCACGCGTGTCGAGCACAATGTTCGACAGTACCGTTTCATTCGGTATTATGCCGTAATCTTGAAAGACAAAGGCTGCATGGTCGTGCCAGAACCGGCACCGTTCCCTATCTCCCCAATGTTCGGCAGGGGTACCGTTCACAGTGAGGGTGCCACTGGTGGGGGAAAGCAGCATCCCCAAAAGATTGAGCAGTGTCGTCTTCCCGCACCCGGAACGCCCGCGAAGTGCTGTCACAGTGCTCCCTGCACAACTCAGGTGAACGTTTTGTAAGATGTCGTGATCATGGATGGCATAGGAAAGTGCATCGGCTGTGAGTGTTGGCATAGCGGTGATCCTTTCAGTCTGGGCAGTAGGAGGGCAATGGATGTCAATGACGGTGTATGGCTTCCCTGAAGCTGCTGCGAGCAGCATGTATAGTGATGAGCGTATTGAAGGCAGCGCCGACTGCCGCAAAGAGAAGAAAGAATAGGGTTTCTGAGCGTGTGGGGTCCACTATAGACCAATTGGGCAGCACGAAGGAGGCAAGGGCTGTTACGGCAATCAGTAGCAGTCCGCAGACAATGGTGCGTTTGCAGGTGAGGGCTGTGAATGTGTAGCCGGAAACATGCCGTACGAATAGTGCTCTCTGACGCTCAAGGCTCCAGGTTCGTGCCGCGAATGCAGCCACCAGAAGCGCCGCGATGATGGCTACAGTCATGGCGATTGCACATGTGGCAATCGTCTGACGAAGCCACAATGTGCGCGCGTAGACGGAATCAGCAATTGTGCTGGTGGAAGTGATGAGCGAATTGACACCATGGCGGCCGAATGCCTGATGAAGCACATCGGCATTTGCAAATACCAGATTTGCGGTAGACATAGCTGGAATCAGGAACCCTTCCAGATTCAAGGACGTGGAGATGTCATTTACTACAATGATCAAGGGATTTGTTGTGTGTGTGATTGTGCCGGTTTGTGCCCCATAGGAGAGTGAAGGAAAAGCCCGGGACGAATTCCAGCGGAATAGATGCTGCTCCATGGGGGAAGCGCCAGAAGTGAGCCAAAGATCGTTGTATGCATGAATCCCCTCAGAGAGCGATGATGGAATGTCACGGGAGTCGATGGATCGCAGCTCACTGCCATGCACATTGAACATCGAGAGAAATGCTGGATTACAGATAATCACATCGTCATACGGCGAAGTTGCTGCATGTACTTGCTCGATAGTTGGCTGTTCACCTTGTGATGGGGTGAAGAAGACACCAACGGGCATTGAGAGCGCCATGGCCTCATCGTCATCAAGCTCCTTGAACGAGGCGTGGATGCGAGATGCATTCTCTTCGGTGAAAGCGTCAGTTGTGGATGCGCTCACATCTGCCGACACAACTCGGGAAAGCGGCTTCCATGCCTCAAGATTAGCTATTGTGAGATCATACTGGGCAATGGCTCCCATCCCGATTGCAAAAGAAATCATAGCTAGTGCCACCGTTGAGGCGCACAAAATGCCATTGCCGCAGTGCATCTTGGCATAGGGAAGTGAGCGGGAGGCGATGTCTTTGATGTGTGGACGCATGATGAATACACACGTGATACAAGCAATTGCATAGGCGATGGTCATGAGGAGAGCGGACTGCAGGAACATCGGAATAAGCAAATTGATTCCATTCCAATGGTGAATGAAACCCAAAGCAACTATCATGAATATGCATGTCCCTGCAATAACGGGGAGAGCGGGGACAATGTTCATGAGCATATCGGCGCTTTGTACCCGATAGGGTGTTATACCACCCATAACACGAATCATACGTGCGCGATATTGACGACATGCTTGCTCCCAAGAGAGCGCGATAAGCAGCATTGCAAGGGACAATAGCGCGTATGCGGCCCCAGAATTGGATTGCATCGAAGCAAAGGAGAGGGTGTCGGGGCGCCGTGACAGTTCCCCGACGCTCCCCCCTTCACTGACAAGCCATGAAGAGAACGCAGTCGCAGCTGGCATGTTGGAAAATGCATACGAGCCGTTGAGAGAGGCTGTTTCCAAAGCGGCATCGGAAAGCCAGATGCCATGACGTTTGGAGGAGAACCATGGGACAGGCGTACCCACCTCGGGTGTGGAATTTCCCCATGCAATGAGGTCCACAGTCTGCTGGTCGCTGCCGGTATGGGTGAGGATGATCCTCGCATCGGTATCGTGTGCCAGAGTGGCAAGCATCTTGATCGCATCATGCTTGGAAAGGCTGCTACCCGTGAAATCAGCCCACGTTTGTACCTGTGCGCCGGCGGGGAATATCGTTTCCTCATCTGCGATCTGCGTGGCACACATCCAGCCAATGCATGCGGTGATCGCCGCCAGTATTAGCAGAATCACACGCTTTTGCCGTACCATGGTCCCTCTCCTTACGCCTTCATGCTCTCCCTAGCGACTGCTGCCTCAGACGACGCGATAGTAGTAGTTCGCGGTCGAATAGAACCCATTCAATGTCGCGTAGGACCAGTAGCCAGCGCGTGTATTTGGTGAGACAGACTTCTTATTGCCGGAAGTTACCGTTGATGCATGGACTTTCGATGGATGAAAGTAGTTCGACCATGCTTTGATTAGGTTTCGTCCATATTGCCATGTGCCGCCTTCGGCAGGGAATCCCTCAGCTAATGGCTGGACCTGAGACCTGCTGCCTTCCGTGGCATGTTGCACTGATGAGTCAGATGTTACAGTATCGGCAAAAGCTGTAGCCGGAGACAAGACGATTGCAGCTACCAAAGCTGCTGTACATACTGCCGTGGTTCCTTTTTTCATCTTATTCACATTCCATGTGAGGTAATTGATAATGCAATACCCACAGTAGGAAGAGAAATAAATCGACAGTGTTGTCATGCAGAAATCTGCATGATTATGGGAGATGAGAAGTAATGTGAGACGTATCGCGTTTATGCGTCAATGCGGATGATGGGTAGTGTTATTCCACCTCCATATATGTATTGCGTATCAGTTATTTGTGGTACGGCTCGTGCGCGTTGATCTTGAATCCGCGGTAGACCTGCTCGAGCAGAATCACGCGCATGAGCTGGTGGGGGAACGTCATCTTCGAAAAGCTCAGCAGCATGTCGGCGCGTGTGAGTACGCGCGGGTCAAGCCCGAGTGAGCCGCCGATCACGAACTGCACATGGCTCACGCCATGCAGGCCCCACTGTGCGATGTGCGCCGCGAGCTGCTCGCTTGTCAGTTGCCTGCCTTCGATGGCCAACGCGACCACGGTGGCGTTGTCGCGCAGGTGCTTGAGGATGCGGTCGCCTTCTTTCGCCTTGATCTGCTCATTCACCGCGTCCGAGGCGTGTTCCGGCGTTTTTTCGTCGGCCACCTCAATGATGCTGATTTTGGTGAACCGGGTCAGCCGTTTGCTGTATTCGGCGATGGCGTCTTTGAGATACCGTTCCTTGATCTTGCCCACGCAGACGATGTCGATGTTCATAGGGGCCCTCCCACGGGAAAGGCACGCTGCTAAGCGAGATGGATTTTACGAAATGGCGGAATTCCAACCTTCTCTCAAACCTATCTCGCTTAGCAGCGTGCCCTATCCTCAGTTCTTGTGCAACGCGTCGTTGAGTTCGATGCCGCTCTTGCGCGGGCGGGCCTGGATCGCGCCCGTGAGCGAATTGCGGATGAACAGGATGTTGTTCTTGCCGCTCAGGTCGGCGCCCTTGACCACGTCAAGGTCCACGCCGGCCGCGGCCTTCTCCCGGTCGAACACCTCGATCTTGGTGCCCGCGGTCACATAGAGGCCGGCTTCTACCACGCAGTTGTCGCCAAGGGAGATGCCGATGCCCGCGTTGGCTCCCAGCAGCGAATGCTCGCCGATCGAGTTGCGCAGCTTGCCGCCGCCCGAAAGGGTGCCCATGATCGAGGCGCCGCCACCGACGTCGGAGCCGTCGCCGACGACCACGCCTTGCGACACGCGGCCTTCGATCATGCACGTGCCGAGTGTGCCGGCGTTGAAGTTCACAAAGCCGGCGTGCATCACCGTGGTGCCTTCGCTCAGATAGGCGCCCAAGCGCACACGGTCGCCATCGCCGATGCGCACGCCGCTGGGCACCACATAGTCGAGCATGCGCGGGAACTTGTCGATCGCGAGCACGTTCACGTCGGCGCGCATGCCCGGCATGCCGGATTCCACGCCCGCCGCCATCACATCGAGGCGGCGCTGTGTGAAGTCCTCCACGGCGAACGGGCCGTAGTTGGTCCACACCACGTTGTTGAGCTTGGCGAAGATGCCGTCGAGGTTGAGGGTGTTGGGCTTGGCCAGGCGCATGCTCATCAGGTGCAGGCGCAGGTAGGCGTCGGCCGTGCTCTCGATCGGCTCATCCAGATTGGATTCGGTGAACACCGGCAGGCGGCGCACGCCGCGCAGGTCCGGTCCTTCGTGCACGAGCGCGCCGAACCCGTGGTTCGGGCGGTCGGCTTCGGCGGGCGCCTCACCCAGTTGCGCTTTCGGATACCATACATCCAATGTGTTGCCGGCGGCGTCGATGCTCGCCAGACCCCAGCCCCACGCCTTGCGCTGTTCGGCCATAGTGTCTCCTTTATGCTCAGCAGTGCCGCGGCCATTCCGCGCACTCCCACGGCCCCACGATACAACGCGGCCCGCGCAACCATACCGAGCCGTCTTACCGCCGCGAGCATAGAACCGTTGGCTCGGGTAGCGGATGCAGTATACTCAGTGAGCTGTGAGCGCCAATAAGAACTTTCAAGACCAGCACCGTGAGAGGCACAGCCATGATGCCACGCGCATCGTGGCCATTGTGGTTGCCGTCGCACTGATGCTGAGCTTCGCCGCGCCGTTCGTATTCGCCGGTCTTTGACCACGCGGGCCACTGTGACGCCCCGCGCGCCAGTCGCCACATTCACCGTCGATCCGCGCCCCGCCGGGATTGCGGCACAGGCCGCAAACGGCCATACCACAGCTGAACAACACGAACGAATCATCATAGAAGCGAGAACATCATGGCAGAATTCGATTACACCCAAGCCATCGCCGACGCGCGCGCGAAGTACGAATCCATCGCGCTCGCGCTCGACATCGACCGCATGAAGCAGCAGGAACAGGACCTGGAGGTGGAGGCGAGCGCCCCGGGCCTGTGGGACGACCCGGAGAACGCGCAAAAGATCACGTCCAAGCTCTCCGCCGTGCAGTCGCAGCTCAAGCGGCTCGCGAGCGCGCAGCAGCGCATCGAGGACGTGGAGACGCTCGTGGAGCTCGGTCAGGAGGAAAACGACGCCGACACGCTGAGCGAGGCGCAGAACGAGGTCGAGGGCATTCAGAAGGACCTTGACGACATGGAGATCCAGACGCTCATGGACGGCGAGTACGACGAGCGTTCCGCCGTGGTGACGATCCGCTCGGGCGCCGGCGGTGTGGACGCCGCGGACTTCGCGCAGATGCTGCTGCGCATGTACCTGCGTTGGGCCGAGCGCAACGGCTACAAGGCCAAGGTGATGGACACGTCTTATGCCGAGGAGGCGGGCATCAAATCCGCCACGTTCCAGGTGGACGCGCCGTACGCGTACGGCCGGCTTTCGGTGGAGGGCGGCACGCACCGCCTGGTGCGCATCTCGCCGTTCGACAACCAGGGCCGCCGCCAGACGAGCTTCGCCGCGGTGGAAGTGGTGCCGCTCGTGGAGGCGACCGACCATATCGACGTGCCGGAAAGCGAAATCCGCGTGGACACCTACTGCGCGTCTGGCCCTGGTGGCCAGGGCGTGAACACCACGTATTCCGCGGTGCGCATCACGCACATCCCCACGGGCATCGTGGTGACGATGCAGGATGAGCGTTCGCAGATCCAGAACCGCGCCGCCGCGATGGCCGTGCTGCAATCGCGCCTGCTGGTGCTGCGCCACGAGGAGGAGGCGAAGAAGAAGAAGGAGCTCGCCGGCGACATCAAGGCCAGCTGGGGCGACCAGATGCGTTCGTACGTGCTGCACCCGTACCAGATGGTCAAGGACCTGCGCACGGGCTATGAGACGTCGCAGACGCAGGCCGTGTTCGATGGCGACATTGACGAGTTCATCCAGGAAGGCATCCGTTGGCGCCACGAACAGCGCCGCGAGGCGGCCGAGGAAGCCGACGAGTAACATTGGCCTCAGGAGCCTCGGACCACCCGCGAATGGAGATGTCATGGCGTTGATTTCGTTAGACCACGTAGACAAGATCTACCCCAATTCCACACGACCTGCGCTCAAAGACATAGACCTGCACATTGACCGCGGCGATTTCGTGTTCCTCGTGGGCGCGTCCGGCTCGGGCAAGACCTCGCTGCTGCGCTTGCTGCTGCGCGAGGAGGAAGCGACCGCGGGCGAGATCCGCGTGGCCGGCTACGACCTGCGGCGTCTGCCCAACCGGCAGGTGCCGCAGTACCGGCGCTCGATCGGCATGATCTTCCAGGACTACAAGCTGCTGCCCAACAAAACGGTGTGGGAGAACGTGGCGTTCGCGCTCGAGGTGATCGGCACGCCGCGTTCCGCCATCAAGTCGCTTGTGCCGAAGGTCCTCAAAACCGTGGGACTCACCGGCAAGGAGCACAACAAGCCGCAGGAGCTTTCGGGCGGCGAGCAGCAGCGCGTCACGATTGCGCGCGCCTACGTGAACCATCCGCAGATCCTGCTGGCCGACGAACCGACCGGCAACTTGGACCCGACCACGTCGCTCGGCATCATGGAGGTGCTCGACGCGATCAACCGCACCGGCACCACCATCGTGATGGCCACGCACAACGAGGAGATCGTCAACTCGATGCGCAAACGCGTGGTGGAGCTGCACAACGGCGACATTGTGCGCGACCAGGCGCAGGGCGTGTACGATTCCGCCGAGTATTTCCCCGATTCGCAGGTCGAGGCCAAGGCGCAGCAGGCGCGCGCCGAAGCGCACATCGCCCCCGCCGAGCCCATCACCGTGCTCAGCGAGGCCAAGGACCGCAAGGAACGGCTCGCCAACGCGCAGTCGGTTGTGGACACCGTGAACCAGCTGTTGGCCAGCGATGTGAGCGACGCCGGCATCGAACGGCTCGCCAAGAACATGCACACCGGCAAGACCGGCCGCTACGGCGAGGCGTTCACCCCGGTCGAAGAGACGCTCACATGGGGCAGTGGTCTCACGCTGGAGGAGCTGGCCCAGCAAGAAGCCGACCAGAAGAAAGCGGAAGGAAAGGCGCCAGAGGCCGCCGAGCCGTCCGAGAAGTCCGCAGCTTCAGCGGATTCCGAAACCGCTCCAGCCGCGCCGCCGGCGCCGCCGGCACCTCCGCAGCCGAAGCATAAGGGCGCCCACGCGGCCCCACCGGCCCCGCCCCAACCGCCGAAGACCAACCCCACGCCTGACCACCAGGAGACGCAGCAATGAGATTCCGGTTCATACTCACCGAAACATGGACGAGCCTGCGGCGCAATGTGCCGATGCTGCTCTCGGTCATGCTCGTCACGTTCATCTCGTTCCTGTTCATCGGCGCCTCGCTGCTCACGCAGGCGCAGATCACCAAAGCGAAGGGCGATTGGTACGACAAAGTGGAAGTGGTGGTGTGGCTGTGCCCTGACGGCACGAGCCAATCCGCCAACTGCGCCACAGGCAAGGCTGCGACCACACAGCAGATCAACGACCTGCAGAAGGTGATCCAGGACGAGCTCGGCGACGACGTCTCCGACACACGCTTCCTCAGCCGTGAGGACTTCTACAAGGATTCGTTCACCAAGCAGTACCCGAACGGCGAATACCAAGGGCGTACACTCACCGCGGCCGACATGCAGGATTCGCTGTGGCTGCGGCTCAAGAACCCCGAGAAATACAAGGTGGTCTCCGAAGTGCTGTCGGGGCGTGACGGCGTGGAAGAGGTCGTGGACCAACGCCAGATCTTCGAGCCGGTGTTCGCCGTGCTCAACCGCGCGACCGCCGCCACGGCCATTCTGGCCGGTGTGATGGTCATCGTGGCGATCCTGCTCACCAGCACCACCATCCGCATGTCGGCGGCTTCACGCAGTGAGGAAACCGAGATCATGCGCCTGGTGGGCGCGTCGAACTGGACGATCCGCCTGCCGTTCGTATTGGAAGGCGTGGTGGCCGCGCTCGCCGGCTCGATCCTGTCATGTGTGTCGCTCGGCGTGCTCGTCAAGGTGTTCATCACCGATTGGCTCGCCAAATCGGTCACTTGGATCCCGTACATCAACCAGACCACGGTCTGGATGATCACGCCGGTGCTGATTGTGGGCGCCGTGCTGCTGTCGGTGATCGCTTCGTCGGTCGCGCTGCGCCGTTATCTCAAGGCGTAACTCGCACGGCGCGCCATGCTGTACAGCAGCTGGTGCGTCGCGTATTTTGAAGATTATGTAAAAGCCTTGGCACGGCTGGCGCACACCCGGGTGTTGCGCGCGGATGGGTGTTAGGGTGTTGACTATCGCAAACGAAAGGGTATGGATGCTTCACGGTACCAAGAAATCCTCTGTGATCACCTCTGCTCTCTTGAGCATCGCGTGCGCGGCGTCGCTCGCCGTGGCGCCGCTCATGCCGGTGCAGGTCGCCCACGCGGACACATACAGCGACCTCGTCAACGCGCAGAACTCGCAGCAGGCGAGCGCCCGGCGCGAAAGCGAGCTGCGTTCCCAGCTCGCCGGTGTGAGCAGCGATCTGGCGGACACGATTGTGCAGCTCGACGATCTGACGAACAACAAGATCCCCGCCGCACAGCAGAAGGCGTCGCAGGCCAACGCCGCCGCCGCGGCCGCCAAGAGCGAGGCGGATGACGCCGCTGAGCGTCTCAAGGCCGCACAGAAAGACAAGTCGGACCTCGAGGCGAAGATCAAGCAGACCGGCGAGGACTACGACGACGCCCATGCCGCGGTGGCGCAGATGGCGCGTGAATCGATGCACGGTTCCGATACGTCCGATGTGATGAGCGTGATGACAGGGGCGACCGATACGAAGGAATTCATCCAGTCGATGCAGTCGCGTGACGCGCTGTCGCGCAACGAGGCGAACGCCGCATCCGACGCCGCCGATGACCTGAGCACCTCGATGAACCGTGGTGAGCGTCTCAAGGCGATCGAACAGAAGATCACCAAGCTCAAAGCCGACGCCGACACCAAGGCCGCGGCCGCCCAGAGCGCCGCCGAGTCCGCACAGCAGGAGCGCGATGCGCTCAACAAGCTGCGCGCCGAAGGCGAAAGCCAGCGCACGGCGCTGGAAGGACGCAAGAGCGAGCTTTCCGATGCCGCGGCACAGGAAGCCGCCCAGCAGGTGATCCTGCAATCCCAGCTTGATTCGCTCAACGAACAGTGGGCCGCCGAGCAGGAGGCCGCCGCCCAGCAGGTGCAGCAGGTAACCCCGCAGGGCACCACGCGCCCGGCCGGAACGACGACGCCGGCGCAGCCGTCCACACCATCGCAGCCCGCGCAGCCGGTGACACCGTCGCAACCGGCGCAGCCATCCACGCCATCGCAGCCTTCACGCCCTGTCACGCCTTCCGGTGGATCGTCGGGCGGTCAGGGCACGTCGAACGGTGACTACGGCAACGCCTACGCCGCCGGCCAGTGCACATGGTGGGCGTACGAGCGCCGCAAGCAGATGGGTATCGGCACGCCGTCGTACTTGGGCAATGGCGGTGATTGGTGGCGCAATGCGCCGTCGTACGGCCTGCGTGTGGACCACACGCCGCAGGTGGGTGCCGCGCTTTCGTTCCTGCCCGGTCAGGAAGGTGCGTCTTCCCCGTGGGGCCATGTGGCCGTTGTGGAAAGCGTGGGCAGCAATTCCATCACGATTTCCGAATCGAATGTGGCCGGTCTCTATACCATCACGTACCGTACACTGTATAACCCCGGGAGGTTCTGGTACGTGCACTGAGGCTCGGTGCACGATTGTGTGAGGAGTAGACAGTGGCGAAGCAGAACAAACAGGACGACAGCATCCAACTGATCGCGCAGAACAAGCGCGCACGGCACGACTATGCCATCGAAGACACCTATGAGGCGGGTCTGGTCTTGACCGGAACCGAAGTCAAATCGTTGCGCGAAGGTCGCGCCTCGCTCGCCGAGTCGTTCATCGCGATCGACAAGCGAGGCGAGATCTGGCTCGAAGGCGCCAATATCCCCGAATACCTCAACGGTACATGGAACAACCATGCGCCCAAGCGCAAGCGCAAGCTGCTGCTGCACGCCCACCAGATCGAAAAACTTGCGCGCCAGACGCAGGCGAAGGGCTATACCATCGTGCCGCTGAGCCTGTATTTCAAGGACGGGCGCGTCAAGGCGCAGATCGCGCTCGCTCGAGGCAAGAAGGAATTCGACAAGCGTCAGGCATTGCGCGAGGAACAGGACAAGCGCGAAGCCCAGCGCGTCATGCGTTACAAGAACATGCACGCGCGCGGCTGAGCCGACCGTCTGCCTATGCAAAAGACCCCGCCGATTGTGGCGGGGTCTTTTGCATGTTGGGGCCGGGCGTGCGTATGCGTGCGCCTACTTGGCGTTGAGCTGCTCCCACTGTGCGCGTGTCATCCTGTTCTCGTGGCCTGTGCGCACCTCATGCAGCAGCGGCACTGGTACATTCGGCGTGACGCTCACCGGCTCGAAGCCGAGCTTCTGCTGTACGCGCGCCGACTTGGTGTTGCCTTCATAGTAGGCGCACCAAACCGCAGAGAGGCCCAGATCTTCAAACGCATGGCGCAGCAGTTCGCGCGCCGCTTCGGGGATGTATCCGTGGCCCCAGAACGGTTCGCCGATCCAGAACCCGAGTTCTGCCTGCGTCGTGTCGTCTTCGGGGAACAACGTCGAGCCGCCTGCGAGTGTGAGCGCAATCGCGCCAATGGCGGTGTCGGAATCGCTGGCGAGCGCGATGGCGTAATCCTCCGGCCCGTTGAACACATTGCGGATCACACCAAGGCTGTCTTCGGCGTCTTTATGCGGCGGCCATCCCGCTGCCGGCCCGATGTTCGGATTCTTCGCGTACTCGTACAGTGTTTCGGCGTCTGATTCCCTCCAAGGCCGCAACACAAGCCGTTCGGTCTGCAATGTGGTCATGATTGCCCCTCCGCATGGTGTCTATGGTCGGTTTCCCAATCGTACCGACAGGTCATGCCGTTACCATCTGACTCTCATCCCTGCGTATCATCCTCAAGGCTGAAGGCGGCCTCGCACAGGGTGCAGATTCATTCTCCAGCCCGATGTGACGCACCTTTCCAAGCCCGTATCTTGTAATCATCAAGCAATACGGACAGCGCACCAAGCGCACGGATGAAAGGACAGAACAATGGGCTTCCTCAACATGATCTTCGGATTCGACCACACCACCACCGGCATTCCGGCCACGTCGATGACTTCGGCGGCCACTGTCTCCATCATGACCGAACTGGCCGAGCGCCAGGCGAAGTGAGCTACACTCGAACCACAACCAACCACAGCCACCGAAGCGGAGCACCATGCCGAACACCCCAACCATTCAGCGTGATACCTTGACGCCGGAGCTGTTCCTGCAGTTGTACCGCTCCGTTGGCTGGGAGGCACCCGGCATTGACCAGGTGCGCACCGCGCTCGCCAATACAGCCGCCACGTTCACCGCAATGCTCAACGATGAGCCCGTGGGCATGGTCCGGCTGATTGGCGACGGTGGCATGTCGTTCTACATCAAGGATTTTGCCGTGGTACCGTCCTCCCAGTCGCAAGGCGTGGGGCATGCACTGCTCACCGAGCTGGAACGCTATGTGCGGCAGTCGATCGCCCCCGGCTGGGCGGTTAGCCTTGAACTCATCTCCTCGCAGGGCGCCATTGGATTCTACGAACGGCACGGGTTCGAGACACGCCCCAACAAATGGGACGGCCCCGGCATGTTCAAGATGGTGCGCGCGTAGTACGCGTGCTGCGGGGTACACTTCTTTCATGGATTGTGCATCTAGCGCCGTGGGGCCAGCCGCCATCCGCGCCCGATTGGAGGCGCTCGCCGATCCGGCGTACAAGGCATTCAATGCAAAACTCATCCCGAACGTCGACCCAGACACGATGATCGGCATTCGTGTTCCCGCGCTGCGCGCGGTCGCGAAAGACCTGCGTGGCGGCGACAGGTCCATGGTGGACCGGTTTTTCGCAGACCTTCCCCACAAGTACTTCGAAGAGAACATGCTGCACGCAATCCTGCTTGGCAACGTATGTGGCTCGGTGGGGGAGGCAATCGACGCGCTGACGCGATTCCTGCCGTACGCGGACAACTGGGCTGTGACCGACACCATCCGCATCCGCGCATTGCGCCGTGCGGGTGCAGATGCGGATGCGCAGCTGATGCTCAACCAGCTGGAACACTGGATGCAAGCCGACGCCACCTATACCGTGCGGTATGCCGTGGTCGAGTTGATGACCGATTTCCTTGACTCCCGTTTCGATGCAGCGCATCTGCGCCTTGTCGGCGGTATATCTTCCAGTGAGTATTACATGAACATGGCCCGGGCTTGGTATTTCGCGACGGCGCTCGCCAAGCAGTGGGAGAGTGCGTTGCCGGTGCTGCAGAAGCGCATCCTTGATCCGTGGACCCACAACAAAACCATCCAGAAGGCCTGCGAATCCTACCGGGTCAATCCGGAACACAAGGCGCTGCTGCGTTCGTTGCATGTGTAATGGCGGAAAAGGGCACATTCAAGGCGGTGCCACCATGCATCTGCGCTGGGGAGGAGCATTTTCTTGGCAGCGTCCCGGTATAAGCCTTGAAAACACGACGATCTTACAGGCTTGATACTTGCCCTGCCCAAGAAATTGCTCCTCCCCAGCGCAGATACAGTTGCCTGCCTGGAAAACGCATTGACAAGAAAGCGTCACGACCCCATCACGAGACCGACGAACACCAGTATGGCTGAACATAGAGGTCATTGATGTTCAGAATCAGGTGCCATCCTGAACATACGTTCCTTCCAAGTTCAACCAGTGACCCTATTTTGATGACGTTCGAAGTCACGTACTTATTAGTGTTTTGCTCAATTGGTATTGAAAGCGTGAGGGGCACACTTAACAGGAACGGTCAGAACACCTTGTAGTACTGCAGCAGTTCGTAAATGCCGAGCAGAATTAGGATCGCACCACCGAACGCACCGCCCTTGGCGCCGACCTTATGCCCGAGCTTGTGCCCAACGAACATTGCGGGAACGGTGATGGCCAACGACACGAGCGCCGCGGAAAGCGAAGCCCACCAGATATCCAGCCTATGGCCGAGGGCGAGCGAAACGCCCACCGCGAGCGCATCCAGGCTCATCGTCAGCGAAAGAACCGACATGGATTTGACGTCCATCCGCGCAAGTAGATCCTGCTGCTTGGCATTCTCATCGTTTTTGCTGAACGCCTCGCGCACCATGTTGGCGCCGATGAACATGAGCAACCCGTCGGCAATCCATTCGGTGACGGCGCTCGATCCTTTCGAGAACAGGCTCGCGCCATAGAATCCGATGATGAGCATAACACCTTGGAATACAGCGAAATACAGTCCAGTGATCCACGGGTCCACACGCCGCATGTGCTTGACCTGCACGCCTTTGATGGTGCCCACTGCGAGTTCGTCGAGCGAGACACTGGCGCCGATGAGCAAGTATTTCACGAATTCCACGGTCGCCTCCAAGCTGGCTTCGCTTACACACGTCAGCCTAGTGACTTCACGGTGTGAGGTGGCAATGTGCGCTCGCCGCGTATCGGCAGGTTGTGAGCAGAGCGGTTCCATGCACCAAGACGCCCAGTGAACACAGAGGCGTTCCCCGTTAGAGTGTGAGAGGCGGAGCCCGTAGCTCCGCCGAAGAGATAAGGAGCCCCGATGACGCAGAGCATGGAAAGCCAGACGATGCTGCCCGCACAGCATGAGGATGTCGAAGACAAGCGCAAGACCTGTCCGGTCAGGGCATGGGCTGAGCAGCACAAGACGCTGCTCATCGTGTGCTTCGGTGTGCTGGGAGTGTTTCTGCTGATGATGCTCGGCAACCGCAAGACCGTGCTGAACATTGCGAACCAGCCATCGCAGGCAGGTGGCAATACGGCAAAAGTGATGGTCATCGACAACCATGGATTCTCGATGTTCCAGTGGATCACCATTGGCAACGGTTCGAACAACCACCCGACGAACAGCGGCAATACCACTTGCTGAGGTTTACATCAGGTCATCCCATTGCTCCATCGCGCGCTTCCAATGCCGAATCTTCGTGCGGAAGGTCGTGAACGGAGCCACTGTATTGATGTGGATCCATTTCCATACCGGCCATGATGACTGGGTCGAGGACGCCCATTGACGTTGTCCCGCCTCGAAGAGCTCCTGCTGTGAGAACGAGGTGACCATCCAGCAGATATGGTTGACCTGTTCATGGAAGGTGTCGATCATCTGTTGTGGAGCGACATCCTGCCAGGTTGTGTAGAAGTGCTCATACAGTTCACCCAACCGGTTCCATGCATATCCCTCGGCGGGCATGGCCGCCACATGTCCCTGCTCTTCAGCGTGTTCCCATTCAAGCAGCAGATTCATCCATCCCAGTTGGTAGGCGAGCATCTGGCGCGGGGTGCGGTCGTCCACGTCGGGCTGCAGTGTATCCCAATACTGATCAGGGATGTCCCCGAATTCGCTGATGAATTTGTTGCCTTGCCTGATGATTGCGTCTATGAGCTCTGTACCCGATTCATATGATGGCATGATGCTCCTTCCCGTATAGTGGCATGGCTATGAGCTTGTGCCTTGGCAGTCGGCGATGGATATTCCCCCTACCGTAGTCTGTTGAAGTGGCGGTCGATCATCTCGGAACCTCCTGTTCAATGCTGTTTGCGGGCACGGGTCGGTGTGCCCCTGTGGTCATTGAAGTATATATGCCTGATTGGTGAGGCCAAACTAATCTTGCGAGTCCCCTGATATTGTCTGGACATAGAGGGGAATAATAGACTGAAATTCTGTATAACTGAATGGCTATGCGTGGGGTCGGTGTGCATGCGTCGCGTGCCGGCGGCCAGAAGCCGTGAAATGACTAGGGGAGGTCACTCCTATATCTCTGTGAGGCGTTGCGTGAGCGCTTCCGACGATGCAAGCACATACAGGTCGCCGGAGAGCTCGTCGATGATCGACGGTGCAAGCGCATTCGTCAGCGCCCGACCATTCCCGTCGAATCGCTGGAACAGCGCGCGGTAGAGCGGTGAGTCATGCCGTATGCGCGTGACTGCGTATGCGCCGTCTTCGAGTGCCCATGCCACTTCGGTGTGTTCGTCGTCGTCCAATTTGTCTTTGTGCGGGTACAGTTGGCGTTCCATGAGTTCATACAGTACGTCAAGCAGTTCGATGTGCTCGGTGCCCGCGCCTTCATCAAGCGTGCGCGCGATGATCTGTGGGTCGATTTGCTCGATTGATTGCATGTAGTCAGTGGGTAAATGCGGTCTGTTACATGTGATGTGTTCGGATGTGTCGTCCGTTCACGTCGCATGAATCCTTTCTTGGTGGATTTCCTATTTCTTCCTGTCCGCTGTCGGGTGCAGTTTGTCTCACCTGTTTCCTACTGGCGTTTGTATGACAGTCCATAGGCGTTACTTCCCGGCTAACCACCGGTAGTGTTGTCTGTTATTCGATTGTGTGGTATTCGGTTGCGTCGCGCAGGTTCAATGCGGCGTTGACGTCCCGGTCGTGGCGTGCGCCGCATTCGGGGCAATTCCATGCGCGCATGCGCAATGTCAGGTGTGTGTTCCTGTATCCGCAGTCGTGGCAGAGTTGGCTGGAGGGGTACCATCGGGATACTTGTCGCAATGCGATACCGTGTTTGCGGCAGGTGTGTCCGATCAGTTCGAGGAGGGTCGCCAATCCCTGTTTTTGCAATGCGGGCGCGAGGTACCGGTTCTTCATCATGCCTTTCACGCTCAGGTGTTCGATGGTCAGCGAGCTTGGCTGTCGCCTCGCTATCTCGTTGCACACCTGCCGCATGTGCTCGGCTCTGATGTTCGTCAACCGTTGCTCGATACGGCGTTTTCGTTCTATGGCCTTGCGGTAGTTATGCCAGCCATGTTCGCTGTCCTTTCCTTGGTTTGCGCGTCGTCTGCGTGCGATGCTTCGTTCGACGCGGCGTTTGCGTTGTTCCAGTTTTCGTACGCGCCGGGTCTTGTTGATGTTGCCGAACATGGTTCCATCCGAGAGAACGGCAAGCTCCTTCAATCCCACGTCCATGCCCAACGGTTCCCCGCTCGCGGGCGCGGGCGCTGGTTCGTCCATGTCGTACAGGCAGCTGACATAGTAGCGGCCGTTCACGATGCTCACGGTCGCGCTTTTCGGTTCGCGGTTGGGTACGTAGCCTTTTTCCTTGAGACGCACCCACCCGAGTTTCGGCAGGCGGATGCGGTGACGTTCGGCATGGATGGACCCGATCATGTAATACGAGTCACGGTTCATGCCCTTGCGTTTGTACCGGGGGAACCCGCCTTGGTGGGCGAAGAACCTCCGGAACGCCTTCTCGGCGCACATGATCGCATGCTTGACCGCCTTGCTGGGTGCCGCAGTGAACCAGTCGGGACGGTCGGAGTTGTTGACCGCTTTGGAGAACGAGTACCCGGTCAGGAACATGCCGGCCTCATGGTAATACGCCCGCGCGCAGTCGAGATACCAATTGTAGGCGAACCGGACCACACCGCAGTACTGGCGTATGAGCCTAGCCTGCCTTCGTGTGGGGTTGAGTTCCGTGCGGTAGGCTCTCATCGTCCCTCACCTCCTTCGCGTAGCGTCTCAGACCGTAGATGCGGCTGGAGAACACATGGATGATGCTCACCAAGTCCTGCACCAGCTCCTCCTGTGGGGACAATTGGTCGTTGTTGACGACGGTCACAGTCACGCCGCGATGGTGCAGGTAGTCCGCGAACCAGTCATAGCCGAAGCGGGTGAGCCGGTCCTTGTGAGCGATGATCACCCGGCTGATGTCGTCGGCGTACATGATGCGGTTGAAGTTCTTGCGTTTGAAGTTCATGCCCGACCCGATGTCCGTGAGCACTTCATCCACGATCAGACCGCGCGCGTTCGCCCACTGACGCAAAAACCGTTCCTGATTTGCGAGGTCGTCACGCTGGTTGCGTGAGGACACGCGCGCATAGATCACAATACGCTTGTCTTGTCCCGTCTCCAGTTGGGGCGGCAGCCCCATGACGGACAGGTACTGGTCGTACGTGTAGTAACGCCGGTTCGTCACCGTCCGATGCGCGGTGAGCACGCCTGTCCGGTCCCAGAGTTGCAGGGTGCTGGTGGCTTTCCCCGTGAGCCGGGAGAACTCGCCGAGCGTGTACGTGCGCATGGAATCCATACCCACCATAATACCATATTCACACATAAAAAAGCACTGATGAACACATATCAGATAACTAAAGGATGCTCTGCGCGCGTGTGAACGATGCCATGCCCCACATCGTAGGGGAGGAGCCTGGCATCTGTGGCGCAGATCGTGTCGGCGCGGATGTGCGTTGTATCCTGGATCCAGCTATTGCCTGCACAAGGGGTAACTATGACCGGTGGACCTGAAGAACCAAAACTGATCCGTGTCGTCGGCGCTGCGATTGTCAAGGATGGCAAAGTGCTGTGCGCGCAACGCGGGTCGGGAAAGACGCTGTCAGGATATTGGGAGTTTCCCGGTGGCAAGATCGAAGAGGGGGAGACGCCGCAGCAGGCTCTTCAACGGGAGATCGAAGAGGAGCTCCTTTGCGAAATCAACGTTGATAAGAAAGTATGTACGAGCGATTATCTCTATGATTTCGGGCATGTGGAGCTCACCACATTCCTATGCCATCTCATTGAGGGCTCGCCCAAGCTGACGGAACATACACGCATGGTTTGGGTAGAGCCTGCGGATATGCCGCAATTGAACTGGGCGCCAGTGGATCACGATGCTGTCGAACACATTTCGAAAATGACAATCTGACCGATCAACAAACCATACAATCAGAGTTCATATGCGGAGGGGATTATGAATAGTTGGGCGTCTGAGGTGATTGCCGAACCGCGCGACATGCAGAAGACCGGCGATGAGAGCATCATCGACGGTGTGATGAGCGGGTTGATAAGGCAAAACGACACTGCTGAGGAACGGTTTGTGCCCAAGCTGATTTCCAATCAGCCCGGAAGCACGATGGGGGATGCCATCCGTGAGGAATTGAAGGGCAGCGAATCTTTTGACATTTCGGTGGCATTCGTCAGTGAAAACGCATTGAAATCGATGTATCAGGCATTCGTTGATCATGCGAAGAAAAGCAGGAAACGTAACCGGATCATTACCTCCACCAAAAACTATTTCAACAGTCCCAAGGCATTCAAGGAACTGATGAAACTCCAACGCGACGCCAATATGGAGGTTCTGATTTGGGAACACGGCGACAGTGGGGAATCAGGGGGGACGATTGCTCAAGATCAACTATTTCATCCCAAAGGGTATCTCTTCACCAGACGCATGGAAGAGGGAAGAGCTTATTACAATCTGTATGTCGGCAGTTCGAACCTCACGTCCTTTGCGTTGCAGAATCAGCGTGAATGGAATCTTCGTGTGTCTTCGACCAGTGAGGCGCAGCTGATTCAGCAGGTCAAAGAGGAATTGGCGGATCAAGTCAGGCAATCGGTCCCGTTGACTGATGAATGGTTAGCGCAGTACGAGGAGGAGTTCAAGAACTACGCACCTCCGCGCGCGCAAATCCTCCATCAGGCACGTGCGGCGAAAATCGAACCAAATGCAATGCAGCGCGACGCATTAGCAAGCATTCGACAGTTGCGTGACGAGGGACAGCGTCGTGCCATCGTCATCTCCGCAACTGGTACGGGCAAAACCTACCTTTCTGCATTCGACGTACGCGAGTTCCACCCCAAACGCATGCTGTATGTAGCCAACCGTGACACGATCCTCAAGGCCGCACGCGAATCATACCAGCGGGTGCTCGGCTGTGATGAGGCCGAACTCGGCTTGCTCACCGGCAGCAGTAAACAACACGATGCCAAGTATGTGTTCGCATCGGTAGACACACTTCGCCGTCATATGGAGGAATGGTACGAGTCCGACGACTTCGATTACGTGCTTATCGATGAGGCTCATCATTCTGGTGCGAACAACTATCGTTCGGTCATTGATTATTTCTCAGAAGCCCGCTTCATGCTTGGTATGACAGCAACTCCAGAACGAACGGATAGTTTCGACATTTTCGCATTGTTCGACCACAACATCGCGTATGAAATCCGCCTGCAAAAAGCGCTTGACGAGAACATGCTGTGCCCATTCCATTACTATGGCGTGCACGAATTCCTGGGAGATGACGGGGCACGAGTCGATTCAGCCGAAGGTATCTCGAAGAGCGACAAGCGGCAGATTCAATACTCTCTTGAAGAATTGACTGAACCGAGTCGCGTGCGATACATCATCCGCAAGCTCGAGCAATATGGGTCTTACGGCCAACAAGTGACTGGGCTGGTGTTCTGCTCCAGGATTGACGAGGCAGAGCAGTTGTCCCATCTGTTCAATCAGGAAACCAATCAACAGGCTGAACGCCCGTATCGAACAGTTGCCATCAGCGGCAAAACCTCGCCGAAAGATGTAGAGAACGCAGTGAACCGGCTTGAAGCGGGCGAACTCGACTACATCTTCACTGTCGATAAATTCAATGAAGGTATTGATATCCCTGCAATCAACCAGATTGTGATGTTGCGCAACACCGAATCCAGCATCGTGTTCACGCAGCAGTTGGGCCGAGGTCTGCGCAAGTTCCCGCACAAGACATGTGTTACGGTCATCGATTTCATAGGCAACTATGCGAATAACTATCTCATTCCTGTTGCCTTGTATGGAAATGCAGGCGACAGCGATATCGTCCGTAAGAATTTGCAACGCGAAGCTGTGGGGTTGTCCTCAATCAGTTTCGATGAGATCTCACGCAAGCAGGTATTGAAATCATTGGATACAGCGTCGTGGTCGGATAAGAAGATGCTTCGCGAACAGTATTCCGTGATGCGCAATGAGCTTGGTCGCATTCCGATGTTGACAGATGTATACCGGCATGATCCGTCGATGGTGATGACGATGGCGCAGAAAAACAGCAGCTACTTCGACTTTGCACGCGAGGCGGAGACTGTGTTGTCCGATGAGGAGCGGGGCAGTGGGTTCGCGCATACGTTGTTGCCTGTTGACGCACAGGGCGAACAATGGCTCAAAATGGCCACTGAGATTCTTTTGGTTGCCATCCGCCCGCAGGAATTGGTGGTTCTCGATGAATTGCTCACATCATGTAATAAGGGCGTCTATTCGCCGATATCAGTGTTACGTCTGAAGGAAGCGGTTGCAACCCGATTCCCAGCCTCGTACCATACGGACGCCCAGTTTGAATCGGCGCTCAGGGTATTGGATTGGTCATTCTTCGACACGGCTGCCAAGAAGTCCTATGGGGAATGTGCGGTTATCGAGCGTAGTGATGGAGGGATCAGCCTCGCTCCTGAGTTTGCTGCGAGGCTCGTGAACAATGACACGTTCCGCCACTTCTTCGTGGACAATGTACGCACGGGGTTGAAACGGTTTGCGGATCTTCTCGAGGAATCCGCTAAAACTGGGCATTCGCTGCAGGATGACCGAGGATTCGTCTATGAACACCGATACAAGATGTTCGAAGTGGAACGCCTGCTTGCATGGCCCAAGCAAATCAACGGCAGCAGCGTCGGCGGCTATCTGCTCCCCAAAGAGGGCGGCAGCATGCCCGTGTTCGTCAAATACGCGAACAGCCAATACGCCGACCGCTTCCTCAATCCGCAGGAGATGCACTGGTTCAGCAAGGACAAACGCAGTTTCAAATCGCGTGAGATCGAATGGATGGCGCAAGGGCAGGGAGATGCGGATTGGGGTGCGACGCATTTCATCCCATTGTTTGTCATGCGCAAGGCCGACGCTGAAAAACTCAAGATGTACTACTACGTCGGCCGCGTCGGCTCATGTGCGAACATGCGTGAGACGGCACGCGACAACAGTGGAGAAACGGTCAGGCTCGTGGAGATGGATCTGCGTCTCACGAAGCCGTTGAGCGCGGAGCTGTACCAGCATCTCACTGGTCAAATCGATGCATGAATCATGGGTCCGCTATACGCTGTCGACATGAGCAAACCAGCGACGCACGCACAATCCGCAGCCGAGCCCAAAGCGCCAAACATCGCGCGTTTTGCGCCCGCGGAACATCTGCATGAAGCGCGACTGCAGTTGTTGGAGCGGGAGGGCTCCTACGATTCCGCGCGCTTCTTCGACCAGCGGGCGGATGAGCTCGACGCGCTGCTCGCCACGTTCCTGGACTGTGTGTTCGAACAATCCCAAGCAACCGCGCTGATGCTCGACCGTGCGCACATCAGCCGCACCATGTTCGCGGAATGCGGCGTCGCGCAGCTGCATGCGGTCGGCGCGGGGTTCGCGGACTGCCTGTTCACGGGCTGTCGGTTCGGCTCATTCGCCGCCATGGAATCGTCAATGCATTCGGTGGAGATGCGCGACTGCCACATCGGCTACCTCAATCTGCGCGATGCCACATGGCGCGACGTGCGGTTCGTCGACTGTGTGATCGACGAATTTGACGCCGTCGGCGCGCAGCTGACGCGCGTGGCGTTTCCGGGCACGCGCATCGAGTCGATCAATCTGCAGCATGCCACGGTAGGCGACGTCGATCTGTGCGGCGCGCGCCTGCACCGCATAGAGAATGTGGAGTATCTGCGCGGAACCACCATGTCGCTCGACCAGATCGCCGACCTCGCCGCCGCGTTCGCCGCGAGCCTCGGCATCCGCGTGGCGTAAGGGAATAAACATATACGGCGGTACAGTGGGAACGCGGAACAACTGATTGGCGGAAAGATGGAATCACTACAGATCGCACGGCGCATCGTCGCGGCATACGGCGGCACGTGTTTCCTGACGAACCTCAAACTCAACCTGCTCGTGTACTGGTGTCAGGTCGAGGCTCTGCGGCAGTCGGGCGAGCCACTGTTCGCCGACGAGATCAGCGTGGGGCAGTGCGGGCCGGTCGAGCCGCTCGTATGGGCGGAATACGCCACGTTCGGCTCGCGCATGATCCGTCAACGCGATGAATGGCAGGAAGCTGACCTCGATGAGCGCGCGGAAGGCGTCATCGCGCGCGTGCTCGCCTCACTCGGTGATCTGACCGTCGACGACCTGCTCCGCATGTCAAGTGCGCGCGGCGGCGCATGGTGGGACGCGCGCGAACAGGGCGACGCGCGCATCACCGCTGAGTGCATTGTGCACTCCGCGGACATGCACGCCGCCGCCCCCGCGAGCACACTCGCGCGCAGTGTGGGCGAAGTGGCGCGGGAATACCCGAACGCGCTGCGGTTGTTGGAGCGTTCATGATGAGAGGGGAGTAGTCCGTGCATACGGCAGAGCCAAATGCGGAACCCATCGAACTCGACGGCGAACAGATGCGCATGGACGCGCTCGCCGAATCGGTGTTCGAAGTCTACTTGGGCACCATCCGCGGCACAGGGCTCGACATCACGCCGACCGCGCCGGCGGCGGTGGACGAGGCAATCCTGGGACGTGTGCAGTCGGTGCTTGGCGCGACGTTCCTTACATTCTTCGGCATTGCGCCCGCGCAACGGTATGCGGACGTGTTCGCGCAGATCGCGGACTTCGCCACGCGGTTCGCGAAAGACCACATCTTCCCGGACGGCAACAAACGGACGGCGGTCAAGATGTCGCTCGCGATCCTCAAGATGCGCGGGTGGGATGTGCGTGCGTGTGATGCGAGCGAGCCGGAGTGCAACGAGCTGTACCAGTGGGTGCAGAGTATCGTCACCGGGCGCGGGAGTGCGGAGGAGCTTGCGGTGTTCCTGCGTGAGCACGCGGTGTGGGTCGGGTAGTATGCGGGTGGCCGAGAGCGGTTACAGGATCTGCTGCTCCATGCCGTATTTGTAGACGCTCATGCCAAGGTGCTCGTAGAACTTGACGGCGGCCGGGTTCGCGGCCCACGCGTTGAGCGTCACGTTGTGGTAGCCATGTGCACGTGCGTGGTCGAGCACGTGGTTGTACAGCGTGGTGCCCACATGCTTGCCGCGAGCGGCTTCGTCCACGCAGATGTCGTCGATGTACAGCGTGCGGATCGGCTGCAGATTGTTGCTGCCGGTGTGGTCCTCATCCACGCAGAACGCGTAGCCGAGCAACGTACCATCAGTATCGATCGCCACGAAGATCGGGCGCGAATCATCGGCGATGATCCGCGCGAGTTCGTCGGGCGTGTACTTCGTCTTGCCCTTGATGAACAGATCGGGGCGCCCATGGGCATGCACATCGTTGACCTGCCGCAGCAGGTCCATGATGGCGTTGATGTCGGGGGCTTGCGCGCGGCGGATGGTGAGGCCTGTCATGCTTCAAGTATTGCGTGTGGAAAGACAGCAGTGCCGGGCGTGGGCTCAGCCTATGAGCCACTTGGCGTTCGCGACGCTGTACAGCGGGATGAAGGGGATGAGGATCGGGGTGTGCTTGGTGTAGTGCTGGTACTCCGGGTCGCTGCCATACTCCTTGTTCTGGCGCAGTTCAAGGCGGCGCGCGCCGCCGAACATGATCCAGCAGATGCACAGGTACCCGCCGATGGCAGCGATCCACTGCCAAGCGCCGCTGAGGATGGTGACACCGGAGACGAAGACACCGGTCCACGTGACGATTTCACCAAGATAATTGGGGCAACGCACCAGGCGGAACAGGCCCACATCGCAGAAACGGTGCGGATGCTGCTGCTTGAAGCGGTTCTTGGTCAGGTCGGCTACGGATTCAAGCAAGATGCCGGCGCCCATGATCGCCGCACCCACAATGGCCACGGCGTCGGTGCCTGCATGGTTCTGCAGGCGGAATGCGATCGGGGAGGCCTCGCATGCGTAGAGCAGCGCGCAACCCACCCAGGTGAGGAGCTTGAGGGGGAGCTTCACATGCTTCCCGTTGTCAATCGCCTGCTGCATGACCTGATGGTAGGAGGAACTGCGGTACTCGCGTGCGAGCAGATAGCCACCAAGCCGCAGGCCATAGACAATAAGGAGCGCTGCCATCACAATCGACACGGCGGTCAGGCCGCCGGTGATACCGAAGTAGATGAGCAACGCCGCGCCGATGCCGGCGATCGAGAAGCCGTAGCCAATCGAGATGAACCAGATGTACCGGTAGAAACCGACGGCGCTGATTGCGAGCGCCACAAGAAAGATAATCAAAAATGCCATATTTCAAGCGTATCGAAGCATGCTGGGGGTTCTTGTGGTTTGCGGCGAATAGCGCTGTGGGCACATTCCCGGGCGTGTTGGCCGAGTTGGAGTGTGTGGTTGAAACATATTTCGGCTGGGAAGGAGCATTTTTCGGCCAACACCCATGTATACAGGGGCGGAAACTGGCGCCATCAAGGGGCCAATACATGGCCCCTACCCAGAAAATGCTCCTCCCCAGCCGAGATGCGTTGCTGTGGGAGCTTAGTAGGCGACTGTAAGCCCCGAGGGACGCTCCTTCCACGCTTCGCGTCGCTTATCCGGCACGCGTTCGAGGGGGAGCGGGGTGCTCAAAAGATAGTTCTTGCCGGTGCGCTCGCGGATGAGCCGTCCTACCAGTTCCGCCACGTGCCGTTTATCCGCGTCGGTGATGAACCCGAGACCGATGACTTGCACGTAGGCCCAGCCAGATGCCTCTATCGCGAAGCGCCGGAGCGAGTCCTGCGCCCATTGCTCACTGTGGTGCCTGCCATCGTATTCGACAGCCACCATGGCTTCAGGGAACGCAAGGTCCGAAAAGATGAGGCGCCCGTCCGGCAGCCTCACAGGAAGATTGACCACCGGTCGGGGAAGGCCATAACATTCGAGCGTGAGCCTCAATATGGTTTCCATGACGGAATCGGTGTGCTCTTCCATCAATTCCAAGGCTTTGCGGCATTGTGTAATTCCTTTGGGCGGCCGTATGCCATTGCGGTGCGCACGGCACTCCACACGTGCGATGAGGTCGGCGAAGCCGTCCAATGTCAGTGGCTCATGAAGGGTGTTCCTGCGCATCATCGCATCGCCTAGGATGACGAGGTCCTTAAGCCCAAGAAAACGCGAGAACATGAACCATGTGAATTCGGGTGTCGTGCAGGTGATACCCTCTGCGATTTCGATGGTCTCTATTGGTATGCTGCTGACGAATACTGCGGTGGGAGCGACCCGTTTAGTGCCGGGGCGTGCGAGGGCGTGCCTATCACGTCCTTTGTTGTTGCGGTGATCCACAACCGTCTGGAGCGCATCGGCATGAAGTCTGGGCATCGAAGTGACAGAAGCTGCTGGGTCCCAATCCACGCCGAGCAGTCGGAGCGCTGTGGTCAACGTGAATATGCATGCCGTGGCGCGCCGGCAATAACGCTCAAATTGCAGGCAGGTCTCCAATTGGCATTCCTGCCGCTGCTCTGGCGTTTCGAAGTGTCCGGGCATGTCCTGTTCCTCGCTATGAATCCGAATGTTGTGCCGACTCTAACGGATGGAACCTCGGCTGTCAGCCATCGTGGTGATGCCTGTGGAAACGGTGGATAGCGGGCGGAAAATACTGACAGAATGTGGAGGAAGCGGTGGATGCCGCCGGTCATCAGCTGGGTTCGGTTGCGGTGTGGCTTTCAAGACGAAATCAGTCCTCAGCCAGTGAGAACAAGTAAGAGAGGCGTTCGGTGAAACCATTTTGACTGGGGAGGAGCATTTTCCGGCCATCACCCATATATGTAGGGCGAAAACTGGCTTCAGCACGAGGCCGGTATCTGGGTTCTGCCCGGAAAATGCTCCTCCCCAGCCTGAAAACAAGATGAATGCACAGGGATCGTACGAAACAGGCGGTGTTTCATGTTTTCGCGCCAGTAACCTGTTCGTAGCATCGGATTTTTACGCTGCACACATGCATCACGCATGGAGCGTGGTCACGAACAGCGAGGGAAACCATGAGCAAGCAGTCCTTTCGGTCCATCGCCGCGTGTCTTCTTGGCGTGGCGATGTGTGTGAGCGCCGCCGCATGCGGCACGTCCGACGACGCATCGTCATCCGGTAGTGAAACCAGCGCCGCATCGCCGCAGGCATACGATGTGTCCAAAATCGAGAAGGACGAGGAAATCGCCGCGCTGCTGCCGGATTCAGTGAAGCAGGACGGCGTGCTCACCGTGGGTATGGACACCTCGTACGCCCCGGCCGAATTCCTGGCCGAAGACGGCAAGACGCCGGTGGGCTACGATGTCGACCTGTCGAACGCGCTCGCCAAGGTGCTGGGCCTCAAGGCCGACCAGCAGGTCTCCAAGTTCGACCTGATCATCCCCGCGGTCGGCTCCAAGTACGACGTGGGCATCTCGTCGTTCACGATCACGCCCGAACGCATGGACGCCGTCGATTTTGTGAGCTTCTACAAGGCCGGCTCCACATGGGTCACCAAGAAGGGCAACCCCACGAATGTCGACACCGCGGACCTGTGCGGCGTGCGCGTGGCGGTGCAGACCGGCACCACGCAGGAAGAGGAAGTCACGCAGATGAGCGAGGACTGCACCAAGAACGGCAAGGATGCGATCGATATCCTGTCGAACGCGTTGCAGACCGACGTGACGACCAATGTGACCACCGGCAAGGCCGACGTGTTTTATGCCGATTCCCCGGTGGCGGGCTATGCGATCACGCGGACCGACGGCCAGCTTGAGGCGCTCGGCGAGGATGTTGGTGTGACGAAGCAGGGTATTGTGGTCAAGAAAGGCGACAAACAGACCGCCGAAGCGCTGCAGAAGGCCATGCAGAAGCTCATGGACAGCGGCGTCTACGAAGAGATCCTCGAGCAGTGGGGCGCGCAGTCTGGCGCGGTCGACAAGTCCGAGGTCAACCCCACCGACGTCTCCCAGTGACCGGCGCGCGCTTGGCCCGCGCACACGGTAGGATATAGCTGCATGTGTGTGGCGCGCTCGCCTCGGCGAACGCGCCACACACATTGAGCAGCGGTGGTGTTCGCGTTGAGCACATTTGTATTTTATGCAGTGTATGCCATAAATATACAAACCAATCGGCGGCGCCGAACCCTGCGGCACAGCGACGCGCATATGAGACCGGAGGAACAAGAAAGAATGGCAGTGCAGAGTCTCAAGAAGATCATGGCGGGCATGCTGGGAGCGGCGATGCTCCTGACGGCGGTGGCCTGCGGCACGACCGATGAGAGCACGGACGCAAAGGCGGAGGCGAAGGCCGGGTTCGACGTCTCCACGGTGAAGAAGGACGACACAATCGCCGCCATGCTGCCCAAGAGTGTCGCCGACAGTGGTGAGCTGACGGTGGGCATGGAGCTGTCGTATGCCCCGGCCGAGTTCGTGGGCGACGACGGCAAGACGCCGGAAGGCTATGACGTGGACCTGGCGAAGGCGCTGGGCAAGGTGTTTGGCTTGGACACGAAGATCATCTCGTCCACATTCGACACGATCGTGCCGTCGGTGGGCACCAAATACGATCTGGGCATCACGGCGATGACGATCACGCAGGAGCGCATGGACGCCGTCGATTTTGTGAGCTACTACAAGGCCGGCTCGAGCTGGGCGGTCAAGAAGGGCAACCCGGAGCACATCGATGTCAACGATCTGTGCGGCAAGAAGATCGCCGTGCAGGTGGGTACCACCCAGGAAGAGGAAGCCAACGAGATCAAGCAGCAATGCGCGGCCGACGGCAAGGCGGCCGTGGAAGTGATGCCGAGCAAGCTGCAGACCGACGCCGCTACCGCGGTGGCCACCGGCAAGGCCGATGTGTTCTACGCCGATTCGCCTGTGGCCGGCTACGCGATCTCGCAGACGGGCGACGCGCTTGAGGACCTGGGCAGCGCCGAAGGCGTGGTCAAGCAGGGCATCGCCATCAAGAAGGGAGACACCGAGCTGGCCAAGGCCGTGCAGGCCGCCATGCAGCACCTGATGGACGACGGCACTTACATGAAGATCCTAGAGGCCTGGGGTGTGGAATCCGGCGCCATCAAGACCGCCGAGATCAACCCGAAAGACCTGGACTGAACGTAACCATGTGCGCGCGGTGAACCCCACCAGCGCGCACATGCATTGTTGTGGAGAAGAAAGCGAGGAGACCGATGCCTCATCATGTTGAACGCGACGGCGAAGGACTGCCAATCCCGAACCGCATCGAAGCCAAGCCAGTCAAACGCACCGGCCAGATCGTGGCGGCGGTCATCGTGGCGCTGCTGGCGGCGATGCTCATCCATGGGCTGGTCACCAATCCGCGGTTCGAATGGAACGTGGTGTGGAAGTACCTGTTCAACGAGCGCGTGCTCGAAGGCGTGGGCTACACGCTCATCCTCACGTTCCTTTCCATGATCATCGCCATCATCCTGGCGGTCATCCTGGCGATCATGCGCAAATCCGCCAACCCGGTGCTGCGCGGGGTGAGCTGGTTCTACATCTGGTTCTTCCGCGGCACACCTGTGTACACGCAGCTCGTGTTCTGGGGACTGTTCTCGGTGCTGATCCCACGCCTCTCGCTCGGCATCCCCTTCACCTCGGTGGAGTTCTGGAGCGTGGATTCGCAGACCGTGGTGACCGCGTTCAACGCCGCCGTGATCGGCTTGGCGCTCAACGAAGCCGCCTATCTCGCCGAAATCGTGCGCGCCGGCCTTGAAGCGGTCGACCCGGGCCAGGAGGAGGCCGCCAAGGCGCTCGGCATGAAGCGTTCGATGATCATGCGCCGTGTGATCCTGCCCCAGGCCATGCGCATCATCATCCCGCCCACCGGCAACGAGACGATCGGCATGCTCAAGACCACGTCGCTTGTGCTCGCCGTGCCGTTCACGCTGGAACTGCAGTACGCCACGAACGCGATCGCGAACCGCATCTACAAGCCGATCCCGCTGCTCATTGTGGCCAGCGTCTGGTACCTGCTCATCACCTCGATCTTCATGGTGATCCAGTCAATGCTCGAAAAGCACTTCGGCAAGGGCTTCGAAGCGCGGCCGGTGGGCACCAAGGGCAAGCAGACGCCGCTGCCGGGCAAGACCGAAGGCGAACCGCAAGACGACGTGAACAAGACGAACGAGGCGGCGTTCCTCGGCTACAACGCCTAACGGACAGGAAGGGCATACACTCATGACCTCACAGACAACGCACGCCGCAACCGCCGGGGCGCAGGCCCCGAAGCCTGTTGTGGAGGCGAAAGACGTGCACAAGGCCTTCGGCGACCTGCATGTGCTCAAGGGCATCAACCTCGAAGTGGAACCGGGCACCGTCACCGTGATCCTGGGGCCGTCGGGCTCGGGCAAATCCACATTCCTGCGCCTGATCAACCAGTTGGAGACGCTCACCGGCGGCGAGATCGATGTGAACGGCGAGATGATCGGCTACAAGCGCCTTCCTGACGGCACGCTGCAGAGGCTCAACGAGAAGGAGATCGCGCAGCAGCGCTCCAAGCTCGGCATGGTGTTCCAGAAATTCAACCTCTTCCCGCACATGACCGTGCTCGAAAACGTGATGGAAGCGCCGGTGCACGTCAAGCACATGCCCAAGGCCGAGGCGCGCGAACTCGCCATCGCCGAACTCAAGCGCGTGGGGCTCGGGGACCGCATGGACTATTACCCGGGCCAGCTTTCAGGCGGCCAGCAGCAGCGCGTCGCCATTGCGCGCGCGCTTGCGATGAAACCCGAGATCATGCTGTTCGACGAGCCGACGAGCGCGCTCGACCCCGAACTCGTGGGTGAGGTGCTCAATGTGATGCGTTCGCTCGCCGATGAGGGCATGACGATGATCGTGGTGACGCACGAGATCGGATTCGCGCGCGAAGTCGCCGATCAGATCGTGTTCATGGACGGCGGCGTCGTGGTGGAGCAGGGCGGCCCAGAGATCATCGACCACCCGCGCGAGGCGCGGTTCCGTGACTTCCTGCAGCATGTGCTGTAGTGGAGTTCCAGTGTGAGGGCGGTGTTTGGCCGGTTGCCGAGATGATCGGCGGCCGGCCGACTTCGTTGATGCGACGACTCCGGCATGCGCCCACAGGGGCGCCCCCTTCCTCAGTGCGCTCCGTAGGCGCATGCCGGGTCGGCGCAAGACCTTCTCTCCCGCCGGTTCAGCATTGTAGGGGTTCTTTTCGCGAAAGCCCAGCGCGTGTAGTCCTCAGGACTACACGCGCCCACTATATGGTCACGCTATGCGCTGCGTTGCTATAGATTGGTGATGCGCAGCCACTCGGCGACCGCCTCGCGCCGGTTGCCGACGCCCAACTTGCGCGTTGCGCGGCTCACATAGGTCTTGACGGTGGAGGGGCTGACGTCCATGAGCATGGCGATGTCTGGGGTGAGCATGCCTTGCGACAGATAATCCATGACGGTGCGCTCGTTCTCCGAGAGGTTGAGCAATGCGGGTTTGCCGTCGGCCTGCAGTCGTGCGAACGCCTGTTGCGGGGAATCGAAGAAGACGCCGTCTCGCATCGGCAGCCGGCTGCCGTCGAGCAGCGTGGCGATGGACTCACGGAGGCGTTTGAGGTCTTCTTTCGCGACGATGCCCTGCATGCCGGCTGCCAATGCCTCGGTGGCGTACATCTGCGGGTCGTACGAGGTGGCGCCAAGAATCGGGGTGTGGTCGTCTTCGAACCGGATCATGGAGCACATTTCGAGGCCGGACATGCCATGCATGGCGATGTCGGTCACGATCAGGTCGGCGGCCGGGGCCGTGCCACATAGGCTGCGGTGGTAGGCATCGATGCCACTCCGCCCGCTGTTCGCTGTCCAGTCGACGGTGAGATGTGGCTGTTTGTCGAGGAAAGACGCGAGCAGCCCGAGTACAAGACGGTCGTTGTCCACGATGGCGATGCGGAACGGCGTCTGCCGGCCGGAAGATGGCGTGGAGTGGCTTGCGTTCTCTGTTCCATTGCTGGTGGTTGTGGTCACGTGCATCATCATAGAACACAGCGCCGCGCGCAGGTGGCGGTATTTCACGGGCGGGGGAGGCGGGCGCGTTCGGTTACGGCGAAACCGCCGGCGACCAAGCAAAAGCGTGGGAACCGTGGAAGTGCACCGGATTTCCGTGCATTGCGCGCCGCCGTCGGTTATGCTGGTGCCTATGTGTGGAATTGTAGGTTACGCAGGTGATGTGAATTGTCCTTCGATGCGCCCCCTCGAGGTGTGCTTGCAAGGATTGGAACGTTTGGAATACCGTGGGTATGATTCGGCCGGTGTGGCGCTGACCGCGCCCGGCATGGACCGTGTGGCGGTGCGCAAGAAGGCCGGCCGCCTGTCGAATCTGGTGGAGGACATCGAGGCGCGCCCGCTGCCGGACGCCACGGTGGCGATCGGCCACACGCGTTGGGCCACGAACGGTGTGCCCAACGACGTGAACGCGCACCCGCATGCGAGCCGTGACGGCAAGGTGGCGATCATCCACAACGGCATCATCGAGAACGCCTCGCAGCTGCGCCTGGACCTGCAGGCGGAAGGCTACCGCTTCGTTTCGGGCACCGACACCGAGGTGGCGGCTAAGCTGCTGGGCAAGATCGTGGACGCGGTGATCGCGGAGACGGGCGAACCCGACCTGTTTGAGGCGATGCGCCGCTTGGGCCGCATGCTCGAGGGCGCGTTCACGATTCTGGCTGTGGATTGCCGCCAGCCGGGCATCGTGGTCGGCGCCCGCCATGATTCGCCGCTTGTCGTGGGCCTTGGCGAGGGCGAGAACTTCCTGGGCTCCGACGTGGCAGCGTTCGTGGCATACACGAAGACTGCGATGGAGATCGGCCAGGACCAGGCCGTGATGATTGACGCGCACGGCGTGGCCGTGACCGATTTCGACGGCAACGACGTGCCAGAACCCGTGGTGTACGAGATCGACTGGGACGCTTCGGCCGCCGAAAAGGGCGGTTGGGATTCGTTCATGGACAAGGAGATCCACGAGGAGCCGGCCGCCGTGCAGCGCACGCTGATCGGTCGTCTGGACGACGAAGGACGCCTCAACCTCGACGAAGTGCACATCGACGAGCATGATTTCAAGACGGTCGACAAGATCATCGTGATCGGCTGCGGCACGGCGAGCTATGCGGGCATGGTGGCCAAATACGCGATCGAGCACTGGGTGCGCATCCCGGTGGAGGTCGAGCTGGCGCATGAGTTCCGCTACCGCGACCCGATCCTCACGCCGCGCACGCTCGTGGTGGCGATCTCACAGTCGGGCGAGACGATGGACACGCTGATGGCGTTGCGCCATGCGCGCGAACAGGGGTCCAAGGTGCTCGCGATCTGCAACACGCAGGGCGCGTCGATCCCGCGCGAATCCGACGCGGTGCTGTACACGCATGCCGGCCCCGAGGTGGCCGTGGCCTCCACGAAGGCGTTCGTGGCGCAGATCACCGCCGCCTATGTGCTCGGCCTCTACCTGGCCCAGCTCAAGGGCACCGTGTTCCGTGACGAGATCGCGCAGACGCTCGATTCGCTCAAGGACATGCCACGCAAGATCCAGTGGGTGCTCGACACACAGCCGTCCAAGGTGTCCGCCGCGGCCCGCCAGTTGCGTGACGCGAACTCGTTCCTGTTCCTGGGCCGGCACGTGGGCTACCCGGTCGCGCTCGAAGGCGCCCTCAAGCTCAAGGAGATCGCCTACACGTTCACGGAGGGCTTCGCCGCCGGCGAGCTCAAGCACGGGCCGATCGCGCTTGTGGACGAAGGCGAGCCGGTTGTGTTCATCGTGCCACCGGCACGCGGCCGCAACATCCTGCACGCCAAGGTGATCTCGGGCATCGAAGAGGTCAAGGCGCGCGGCGCCACGATCATCGCGGTCGCGGAGGAAGGCGACGCCGACGTGGAACGTTACGCCGACGTGGTCTTCTGGCGCCCCGAATGCCCCACGCTGATGAGCCCGCTCGTCGATGTGGTGCCGCTGCAGCTGCTCGCCATGGACATGGCCAAGCAGAAGGGCTACGACGTGGACAAGCCGCGCAACCTGGCCAAGTCTGTCACGGTGGAGTAGTGGCGGGCCAGCCACCCGAGTGCCGCGACCATGGCCCGGGGCATGCCGAGATGCATGCCCCGGGCCATCACCGTTGGGTGCTCAGCGAACCCGACATTCCTTTCGACCTGCCTGTGCTGTACGAGGACGAGGCGATCATCGTCGTGGACAAGCCGCATTTCCTCGCCACGATGCCGCGCGGCATGTGGTACCGCCAGACCGCGCTGATGCGGCTGCGCGAACGCTACAACGACCCGCGCATCGTGCCGGCGCACCGCCTCGACCGGCCGACCGCCGGCGTGCTCGTGTTCGTGCGCGACCCGGCTGCGCGCGGGGCGTACCAGCTCGTATTCCAGAACCGCCGCGCGCGCAAGGTCTACGAGTGCCTCGCGCCGGTGCGCGTGCCGCAACAGCCGCATACCGGCACCGTCGTGCGCCTCGCCGCACCACGGCCGTTCCCCTTGGAACGCCGCTCGCACATCGTCAAAACGCGCGGTGTGCTGTGCGCGCAGGAGATTCCCGGTGTGGTCAACGCGGTCACCCGCATCGAGCGCGCAGAGCTCGACCGCACCGCCTCGGCGCGCGCAGGCGAGCCGATCGCGCGCTACGTGCTGCACCCGCAGACCGGCAAAACACACCAGTTGCGCGTGCACATGAACGCGCTCGGCCTGCCGATCCTCGGCGACGACTTCTATCCGCGCATCGAGCAGCGCGCCTACGATGATTTCTCTCAGCCTCTCGAACTCGTGGCGCGTGTGCTCGAATTCCGCGACCCGCTCACCGGCGAGCCGCGACGTTTCGTCTCGCGTGTGCCGCTCGGCGCGGCAATTTCACGCATGTAGCGCAATCCGCGCCGCCCCGCATGCAGACTGCTAGAACTGGAAGGAGCAGATGTATTCGGTAAGGAGCGGATCATGGGTTACGTCATTGCACTGTGCATAGTGGTGCTTGCTGCGTTCGTGTGCACGGCGGTCGTGCTGGGCAGGGACGGCGGGGAGCGTGAGGCCCGTGCGTTCACCGAGCTCGAACCCGAGCAGCAGCAGGTGCTGTACAACACGCCGATCAAGTATGAAGACGAATCGCATCAGGCGTGGTGCCAGAAGGGCATTGTGCGCAATGTGACTCCGCGCGACGACGACACGGCCGATGTGGAAGTGATGTGGTACAACGCGAAGCCCGACGAGACGACGCGCAAGAAGGAAACGAACATTGAGCACATCGCCGCCAAGAAGAAGGATGTGCAGGCCAAAGGCGTGCATAAAGGCGGCGTCGTCACAATCCGCGTGCAGCCCGGCCAGGGCGTCACGGTCGTCGCCGCGTAACACGCACCGCCCGCTATGCTGGAGTGCGTACAGGTCAACACACGGTGAGGAGTCGATGTGCGCGCATGGGCGAAGCGGATGGTGGCGGCGGTATGCGCGGCGGGCGTGATGGTCGCCGTGGCGGGCTGCGGTGAGCACGACAATCGAACGCAGATCAGTGTGTGGTCGTGGGAGCCGAGCATGGCTGCGTTGATCGCCGATTTCGAGGCGCGCAATCCAGACATCCACGTGACGCAGATCGGCACGGCCGACTACAGCAAACTCAACTCGGCGATTCAGGACGGCTATGGCACGCCGGACGTGGTGCAGCTGGAGTATTTCGCCTTGCCGCAGTATGCGGTTAGTGGCCAGTTGCGCGACCTGACGAGTCGCACCACGAATTACGGCTCGTTCTATACGCCCGGCTCATGGTCGTCGGTGCAGCTCGACGGGCGTGTGTATGGTGTGCCGATGGATTCGGGCCCCATGGCCTTCTTCTACAATCAGGACGTGTTCGAGCAGGCGGGCGTGGATGCTGCGAAGATCCGCACATGGGACGACTATTACCGTGCGGCGAAGAAGCTCAAGGAGAACGGCGTCTACATTGCGGCCGATGACGGCGATGCGAGTTTCTATAACGCGATGATCTGGCTCGCCGGTGGCAGGCCCTACAACACCTCGCACGACGGCAAAGAGGTCTCGATCACGCTCGACACCGACACCGGCACGCAGGAGTTCACGCGGTTCTGGCAGCAGATGATCGACGAAGACCTCGTGAACACGCGGCTGGACACGTGGTCGGACGACTGGAAGCAGGCGCTCGGATCGGGCACCGTGGCGTCGCTGTTCGCCGGCGCATGGATGCCGTCGCTGCTGCTGGCCGACGTGCCCGGCACCGCCGGCCTGTGGCGCGTGGCGCAGATGCCCACGGCGCATGGCAACCTGACGAACGCCGAAAACGGCGGGTCGGCGCTCGGCGTGCTCAGTTCGAGTCGGCGCCCGGAGGCCTCATGGCGGTTCATCGAATATGTGTGCCACGAGACGGTGGGCATCATGACGCGCGTGGACGGCGGAGCGTTCCCTGCTGACAACGCCACGCTCAACAGCGCCAACTTCCTGAACAAGACCACGGTGCGCGACGCGCGAGGCATCGAGGTGCCGTATTTCGGCGGGCAGAAATTCAACACGGTGCTTGCTCAGGCCGCGAGCCACGTCAGCACCGGTTACCAGTACTTGCCGTTCGAGGTGTATGCGCGCAGTGATTTCCGCGCCACCGTCGGCGCCGCATACACGTGGGTGAACGACGAGCACACGTATTATGACGCGGTGCGGCGCGAACGCGAGGGGCTCATCCAACGCAAGGACATGCCGCAAAGTCCCGGCCCACAGGTCACACTGCGCGAGGGGATTGAACGCTGGCAGAGCGACCTCAAGGAGTACGGCGCCAACCAGGGCTTCACCATGCGCTAGATGTTCTTGCGGTAGATCCAGAGCATGCCCTTGAAGATGAGGTCGGGGTCGATCACGTCGATCAACGGCGTGTCGAGTATGCGTGCAAGACCGCCGGTGGCCACCACCTGGAAGTCCTTGGGGATCTCGCGGTGGAATTGCGTGATGATGCGTTCGATGCCGCCGAGGAAGTCGTAATACAGCCCGGCTTGGATCGCGTTTTTCGTGTCTTTCGCCAGAATCGACGTGGGGCGCCGGATCTCCACTTCGGGCAGCTGCGCCGTCATCGAGGTGAGCGCCTCAGCCGCGGTGCGGATGCCGGTCGTGATCAGGCCGCAGGTGATGGTGGCATGCTCATCCACGTAGTTGTAGGTGGTGGCTGTGCCCATGTCGATCACGAGCGTGCGGCCGCCGTACGTGGCGTAGGCGCCGGCGCAGTCGGCGAGGCAGTCGGCGCCGAGTGAGCGCGGGTCGTCGATGTGGATGTTCATGCCGGTGCGGATGCCCGGGCCGACCACCATCGGTGTGATACCGAGGAACTTGACGATCGCCGCGGTGAACGAATGCATCACCTTCGGCACGACCGACGTGATGATCACGTCGTGCACATCGCGCGGCGCAAAGCCTTTGAGCTGCAGGAACTGCAGCATCATGATGCCGAACTCGTCGGAGGTGTGGTTCGATTTGGTGGTGATGCGGTAGGTGGCGGCCACCTGCTCGTCTTCGATGAACCCGAGCACGATGTTCGTGTTTCCAATGTCTACGGCGATCAGCATGGCGTCTCCTTCGTGCCGGGCGTGGCGTGCGCGGCGAAATATGCACGCCCCTCTACAATAGCGGGAGGTGGCCGACCCCGGCTGGGGCGGTCAACCATATGCAACAAGCAGAAGTCAAGAAGCGCGGGCGGCAAGCCCGCATGCAACCAACCATTGAGGATTCCATGACAGCAACGAATGGAGCCAATGGCGCGCACGGCGAGTCCGGCGCGACCGAAGGGCACACCAACCAGCAAGACACCGCATTCAGCACCGACGCCTCACTTCAGGCGCACGCCAAACGGCCGGGCGGCGGGCCACGACGTTCCATCTGGGCCATTGTGGCCGTGATCGTGATCGCCGTGGCGCTCATCGTGGGATTGTGGCACCCGTGGGCCCGCAAGGCAGACCAGACGCAGTCCAGCGGCGCCGCGGACACCGTGGCGATCGGGCTCAAACTCGCCCCCACCAACCTCGACATTCGCGACACTGCCGGCTCCGCGCTCGACCAGGTGCTCATCGGCAACGTGTACGAAGGCCTTGTGGCCCGCAACAGCGAGAACAAGGTGGTGCCGGCGCTCGCGAAAAGCTGGGATGTGAGCGCTGACGGCCTGAAGTACACGTTCCATCTCAACACAGGCCTCATGTTCTCGAACGGCGATCCGTTGACCGCCGAAGACGTGGTGTGGTCGATCAACGAGCTCGAAAGCAAGCAATACCACGACGCCGACGCACTGAAGAACTTCAAGTCGGTGAGTGCGCCGAACAGCGACACCGTGGTGATCGAACTGATCAAGCCCTACGCCAACCTGCTGTGGGCGCTGACGGGCCGCGCCGGACTCGTGTTCGACAAGGACGCGAAGTATGTGGCGAAGACGCAGGCGGTGGGCTCGGGCCCGTATGTGGTGGCGCAGTTCACTCCGAACAGCTCGATCACGTTGAAGGCCAACCCGGAGTACTGGGGCGCCCAGCCCAAGACGCCCACGGTCGTGGTGAAGTACTTCGCCGACGACAACGCCGCCGTGAACGCGCTCAAATCCAACGAGGTGCAGGTGCTCGCCCCGATCACCGCGTCGCTCGCCAAGCCGTTCGAAGATGACCCGGCGCACTACACGGTGGAAGCCGGCGACGGCACGGACAAATACGTGCTGGGCATGAACAACGCCGCAGGCAAGCCCACAGGCGACAAGCGCGTGCGTGAGGCGATCCGCTACGCGATCGACCATGACCAGCTCATCGCCGCGCGCGGCGGCGCCGACAAGGCACTCGGCGGCCCGATCCCGTCGCTCGACCCAGGCTATGAGGACCTCACGGGCCTGTACCCGCACGACGTGGAGAAGGCGAAGGCGCTGCTCACAGAGGCCGGCTACACCAAGGAACATCCGCTCAAGCTCACGCTCACCTACGCCAACACCTACGGCACCGACATCGGCGACCAGTTGCGCAGCCAGCTCAAGGCCGTGAACATCGACCTCAAGGTGAACGTGGTCGAGTTCTCCACATGGCTGCAGGACGTGTACACCGACAAGGACTACGACCTTTCGCTCGTCGACCACAACGAAAGCCACGACTTCACGCAATGGTCGAACGCGGACTACTACTACAATTACAACAACCCCAAGGTGGCGGAACTCACCGATGAGGCGCTTGGCTCCACCGACGACGCCAAGCGCGACGAGCTGCTCGCGCAGGCCGCGCGCATCGTCTCGCAGGACGCCGCCGCCGACTGGCTGTTCAACTACCGCGTGACCACGGCGATGGACAAAGGCGTGAGCGGGTTCCCCGTGAACATGAACCAGACGCTGATGCCGCTGGCTGAACTCAGCTATACGCCGGCCGCCACCAAGTAACATCACAACCAATACGCGAACCGCCCGGACGATCTGAGCCGGGCCCCGCGGTCAGGGCGGCACAGCGCATGTGCCGCCCGCCCACAACCCTAAGGGGACTATGAAATACCTTGCACGCCGGCTGCTGCTGTTTGTTGTGGCGCTCTTCGCCATCTCCGTGGTGATCTTCCTGGCGTTGCGCGTGCTGCCCGGCGATATCGCCACCATCATGGCCGGCCTCAACTCGCCACCCGAACGCGTGGAGGCACTGCGCGCGCAGATGGGCCTCGACCGCCCGCTGATCGTGCAGTACGGCGGGTGGATCGCCGGCTTGGTGCACGGCGACTTCGGCACCGCCATGCTCACCGGACAACCCGTGGCCGCCCTCGTCGGCACCCGTGCCGCCATCACCTTCCCGCTCATCATTCTGGGCCTCATCATCGCGCTTGCGATCGGCATCCCCACCGGGTGCGCCGCCGTGCTCGCGCGTTCCCCGCGCATACGTGCCATCTACCAGGGCGCGGCCATTGTCGGTGGCGCCGTGCCGGCCCTGTGGGGGGGGCTGATCCTCATCCTGCTGTTCGCGCGCGGATCGGGGTTGATCCCCGTCCTTCCCGCGTCGGGCTTCCCGCAGGCGGGCTGGGCCGACCCCGGCCGTGCGCTCGCCTCGCTTGTGCTGCCCGCGTTGACCGTGGGAGTGATCGTGGGTGCGTCGATGATGCGCTACACGCGCTCCGCCCTGCAATCCGTGGCCTCCACCGGCACGATCGAGATGGCCATGGCATGCGGCATGACACGCACGCAGGCGTTGACGCGCGTGGGGTTGCGGCTCGCCATGCCGCAGCTCGTCTCGGTGATCGGCCTGACCTTCGCCGAGATGATCACCGGCGTGATGGTGATCGAGAACCTGTTCGCGTTGCCCGGCATCGGCAGCGGGCTCGTCGACGACCTGGGGCACCGCGACCTCATCGCCGTGCAGAGCGAACTGTTCATGCTCGCCGCGTTCTTCCTCGTCATCGGCCTGCTCGTCGATATCGCGCACCGCGCACTCGACCCGCGGTTGGGAGATTGATATGCCAGATTCACCCACACCCACCCCACGCGTGCGCACCGACGCGCGCGGCGTGCACGGCCGGCGCCGTGTGCGCATTGTGCTCAGTACGATGTGGAGCCACGGCACCGGCCGGTTCGCGCTCATCGTGCTCGGACTTTGGACGCTCATTTCGGTGGTCTCGCTGTTCTGGACCCCGCAGTCACTGTGGAAGACCGACGGCTACCACGTCTGGTCCGCGCCCTCGCGCGCCCATTGGCTCGGCACCGACGGCACCGGCGCCGACCTGTTCAGCTGGCTCATGGCCGGCTCGCGCACCAATCTGCTCATCGTGCTGCTCACCGTGGCCTTCGCCGCGACGTTCGGCCTGCTGCTTATCGCGATGATGGTCTCGCGCCATTCCGCGCTCGCGCACGGTTCGGTCGTGGCGATCGACGCGCTGATCTCGATCCCCACCGTGCTGATCGCGCTCATGCTCGCCGTGCCGATGGACGCGTCCGTGGCGGTCATCGTGCTCGCGTGCGGCTTCGGCTACGGCCTCAACCTGGCGCGTGTGGCACGCCCACAGGCGCTGCTCGCCGCGCACAGCATGTACGTGGAGTCGGCGCTCGCCAACGGCGCATCCGCCCCCCGCGTGTTCTTCACGCATATCGTGCCGAATATTATGCCCGTGCTCATCGTGCAGTGCTCGCTTTCGGCAGGCACGGCCGTGCTCGCCGAAGCCGGCCTGACATATCTGGGCGTCGGCGTGCCGTCCGGCGTGCCGAGCTGGGGGCATTCGCTGAGCACGTCGGTGCGGTTCATCAACATCTACCCGCTCACCGTGCTGTGGCCGGGCCTGTTCGTCACCATTGTGGTGGTGGCGCTCAACCTGTTCGGCGACGCGTTGCGCGACGCCTCCGACCCACTCATCAATCCACGATTGCGAGGTGCATGATGGGCGTTTCGGTCAACCACCTCACCATCCGCATCGGCGGCGCGCCGATTGTCTCCGATGTGCATATCGACGTGCGCGACGGCCAGCGCGTCGGCCTGATCGGCTCGTCGGGCTCAGGCAAATCGATGATCGCGCGCGCGATGATGGGCCTGTTGCCCGTTGAAGCCACGGTCAGCGGATCGATCGATGTGAACGGCGAGCAGATCGTCGGCATGCAGGACCGCGACCTGGCGGCCCTGCGCGGCGCGGCGATCGGCATGGTGTTCCAGAATCCCGGCGCCTCGCTCAACCCGCTGCTCACGGTGGGCAAGCAGATCGCGCTGCCACTCGAACTGCACTACGACCTGACCGCCGAAGACCGCCAGGCGCGCGTGCTGGCGATGATGCACAAAGTGGGGCTCGACGAGTCCCTGATCGGGCGGCACCCGCATGAGCTGTCCGGTGGCCAGCAGCAGCGCGTCGGCATCGCCACCGCGCTAATCACGTCGCCGCGCCTGATCATCGCCGACGAGCCGACGACGGCGCTCGACTCGATGACGCAACGGCAGATCGTGGAACTGCTCGTCTCGCTCGTGGACGAGGCCGGCGCGGCGATGCTGTTCATCACACACGACTTTTCAGTGCTCGCGCACGCCACGCAGTACTGCTACGTGCTGGACCACGGCACGATTGTGGAGCAGGGGCGCACGCGGCGTGTGCTCGCCGAGCCGAGCACACCGCAGGGCGCGCGCCTCGTGATGGCCGCGCGCGAACTGACATTGCACGGAGCGGAAGGCGAAGGCGGCGGCACACGAAGGGAGCGGGCGCAATGACAGACGCAGCGACAGGCGCACTGACGCAGGCGGAACAGACGGACGTGCTGCTTCAGGGCGAGCGCGTATGCAAGGTTTTCGGCCCGGCGCGCGCACGGCACCAAGTGCTGTTCGACGTCGACATCAGCGTGCCGACGGGGCAGTGCGTGGCGATCATCGGCGCCTCGGGATCGGGCAAATCGACGCTCACGCGCATTCTGCTGGGCTTGGAGACGCCGGACGGCGGCGATGTGCGCTACCGAGGCGCGTCGATCGAGGGGCGTGCCGGCGCGCCGCAACTGCGCATGCTGCGCGACGAATCGGGCATTGTGTACCAGAACCCCTTCGAATCGCTCGACCCGCGGTGGACGGCGTTCCGTTCGGTCGCCGAACCGCTGCGCCTGCGTGACCGGCGCATCGACGACGAGACATGCGAGCGCCGGGTGCGTGAGGCGCTCACGCTCGTGTCGCTCGACCCGGACGAAATCATGTGGCGCTATCCGATGGACCTTTCCGGCGGTCAGGCGCAGCGCGTGGCGATCGCGCGCGCGATCGTGACCGGGCCGAGCGTGCTGCTCGCCGACGAGGCGATGAGCGCGATCGACGTGGCCGCACGCGTGCAGATCCTCGACGCATTCGCGGCGATTCGCGCGCGCAACCCGCGCATGGCCATGCTGTTCGTCTCGCACGACCTTGGCGTGGTGCAGCACATCGCCGACCGCGTGCTCGTGCTGCACGAGGGGCGTGTGGTGGAGCGCGGCACGGTGCGCCAGATCCTGGAAACGCCGCAGGAAGACTATACGAAGGCGCTCATCGAGGCGGCCACGCTGTGACGGCCGACATGGCCGGATCGCGATAACGGTATGTCCACTATGTGGACCTGCCGTCGTGGTTGCCGGGGCGCCGTGGGTACGGTATGGCACATGACGTATCTCTCATGTTGTTGTTGTCGCTAACCACACGCCCCACAGCGCGCGGTCTTCGACGCATAACTTGAGATGGTGCCGGTCTGATTCCTCAGGGCCCCAACGCCGCCCACACCAGTGAACTGCATGTGTGGCCACAGGCGCGTCCGATTTCCAACCCACGCCGGATTCCCGGAACGCCACGGTGATATACCGTCTGGCAGCCGCACCCCATCTCAACGCCATGGTTTGAACGCGCGATTCACGCGGGGCCGTCTTACGCACAACCCCCGTACGAACCAACCGGCCACCAACCACGCAAGGAACAGACCCATGGCAATCCACAACTCGCTTTCCGAACTCATCGGCAACACCCCGCTCATCAAGCTCAACCATGTGACCGACGGCGTCAAAGCCACCATCGCCGTCAAGGTGGAATACTTCAATCCCGGCGGATCGTCCAAGGACCGCATCGCCGCACGCATCATCGACGCCGCCGAACGCGAAGGCAAACTCAAGCCCGGCGGTGTGATCGTAGAGCCGACGTCCGGCAACACCGGCGTGGGGCTCGCCATGGTGGCCCAGCAGCGCGGCTACCGTACGGTCTTCGTGGTGCCCGACAAAGTGAACGAGACCAAGCGCGCCGTACTGCGCGCCTACGGAGCGGAGGTCGTGGTGACCCCCACCGACGTGGAACCCGATGACCCTCGCTCGTACTACCGCGTGTCCGACCGCTTGGCCGAGACGATCCCCGGCGCCTTCAAGCCCAATCAATACAGCAACCCGAACGGCCCGCTGAGCCACTACGAGACGACCGGCCCGGAGATCTGGGAAGCGACCGCGGGCCAGATCACGCATTTCGTGGCCGGCATCGGCACCGGCGGCACCATCTCGGGCACCGGCCGCTACCTCAAGGAAACGTCCAACGGCGCCGTGACGGTCGTGGGTGCCGACCCCGAAGGCTCGATCTACTCCGACCCGACCAACGTGCACGGCTACAGCATCGAAGGCGTGGGCGAGGACTTCTATCCGACCGCCTACGACCAGACGATCGCCGATGCAATCGAGCAGGTGACCGACGCCGAAGCCTACCTGATGACGCGCCGGCTCGCCGGCGAAGAGGGCCTGCTCGTCGGCGGCTCGAGCGGCATGGCGGTGGCCGCCGCCGTGGCCTACGCGAAGAAGCACAACCTCGATGCATCGCAGACGGTCGTGGTGCTGCTGCCGGATTCGGGCCGCAGCTACCTTGAGAAGATCTTCAACGACGACTGGATGATCGACAACGGCTTCGCCGACGTGGTGGCCGCCACAAGCCGCCCCTCGATCCTCGACGCGGCGCTCGCCGAAGCCATGGCCTGAGCACAACCACCCAATCCCAACCAAGTACACTCAACCACGCACGGAGACACACCAATGAGCACAAACACACACGAGACCCTGCAGAACACCACCCTGGGCGTGGCCACCCGCGCCATCCACGCCGGCCAGACGCCCGACCCCACCACGGGCGCCGTTGTCACCCCGATCTTCATGACATCCACGTTCAAGCAGGACGGTGTGGGTGAGATGCGCAACGGCTACGACTACAGCCGTTCGGTCAACCCAACACGCACCGCGTTCGACGAGCAGCTCGCGGCCGTCGAAGGCGGCGCATATGCGATGAGCTTCGCCTCCGGGCTCGCGGCGATCGACGTGCTGCTGCGCTCCACCCTGCGCCCCGGCGACAATGTGCTCATCGGCAACGACGTGTACGGCGGCACCTACCGCCTGCTCGCCAAAGTGTTCGTGCCATGGGGCATCGGGCTCGATGTGGTGGACATCACCGACCCGGCCCAGGTGAGTGCCGCACTCGCTGCCAAGCACTACACATACCTATGGGTGGAAACGCCATCGAACCCGCTGCTCAACATCACCGACATCGCCGCCATGTCCGCCCTCGCGCACCAGTACGGCACCAAAGTGGTGGTGGACAACACCTTCGCCTCGCCGATCCTGCAGCATCCGCTCGCCGACGGCGCCGACGCCGTGGTCTATTCGACGACGAAGTACATCGGCGGCCACTCCGACGTGGTCGGCGGCGCCGTGGTGGTCAACGACGAAGCCGTGCGCGACCAGATCGCGTTTGTGCAGAACTCCGCGGGCGCGGTGCCCTCGCCGTTCGACGCATGGCTCGACATGCGCGGCTTGAAGACGCTCGAACTGCGCGTGCTGCGCCACAGCGAGAACGCGATGACGATCGCCCAGTGGCTCGAAGGCCACAGCGGCGTGGAACGCGTCTGGTACCCGGGCCTCGAATCACACCCGGGCCATGAGATCGCCGCACGCCAGATGCATGGCGGGTTCGGCGGCATGATCTCGGTGCAGCTGAGTGGGGGAGCCGAGGCCGCGCGCCGGTTCGCCGCCTCCACCGAGATCTTCACACTGGCGGAATCGTTGGGCGGCGTCGAATCGCTCATCGAGGTCCCCGCCGCCATGACGCACATGTCGGTCGCTGGCACCACACTCGAAGTGCCCGCCAACCTGGTGCGCCTCTCGGTTGGCATCGAAGATGTGGACGACCTCATCGGCGACCTTGAGCAGGCCTTCGCCGCGGTGGCCGACTAGTCGAACACCACCGTCGTCAACGAGCGCGGCGGCAGTGTGATCATCCGGGACTCCCGGCCGCGCACGTCAATGCGCAGCGTGGCAGGATCCACGCGCTCATTGCACAGCACCGCGGCGACCGCGCCGTCCGGCGTGGCGAACGCGGCGGCATGCAGCCGTTGCGCCTCACGCAGCTCACTGGTGATGCAGTGCGAGCCGATGGGCACGAATTTGGAGAAGTGACCGAGCGCGTAATAGTCGGCGTTGCGTGTGGTCTCGCCGGTGCGCCGGTCCACCGTCAGCAGGCCGCGGTTGCTCGAATGCGTGTGGTCGTTGCGCAGATAGTAGTAATCGGGGCCTCCGCGCGTGTCGAGCGCGATGTTCCACAGCACGGCGGACTGCGCCCAGTTGTTCATCATCGAGATGGCGCGCGCGCCCATCGTGACCAACGCGTCGTCCCAGTTGCGCGGCCCCCAGTCGCCGCCGGAGGCTTCGGTGACCCAGATGCCTTTCGTGGGCCAACGGCGGTGGATGTCGCTCATCGTGCGCGCGGCGCCGCCGTAGTAGTGCCATGCCGAGCCGGCCGTGGCGGCGAACGCGCGCGGGTCCATATACAGTTCGCGCACAAAACGCCCGTCGGGGTAGTGGTCGGTGGAGTAGTTGTGGTCCCAGCACATGATGCGCACGTCGCCGAGCCCATGCGCGCGCAGGCACGGCGCCAGGAACCGCGCGATGAACCGCGCCTGCTGGCTTGGGCTCATCGCCATCGACGGCCAGCGTGACTGCGGGTAGTCGGGTTCGTTCGTGGGCGTGACGCCGAAGACATGCAGGCCGTGGCGCCGGTAGGTCTCGATGAACCGCGCCAGGTATTCGGCGTACACCGGGTAGGCGGCGGGGCGCAGCCAGCCGGTCAGGCGCGTCAACGGGCGTTTGCCGAGCGCGCTGAAGTTCGTCTTCATCCACCACGGCGCGCTCCACGGGCTGACGATGATGTTGAGGTCGGGGGCGGAGGCGGCCGGCCCCATGGATTGCGCGCGCATCGCCTGCGCGGCCCTGACCATCGGCAGGATCGTGTATTCCTCGGGCCTGAAGTCGAGGGTGCGCAGATGCCGGTCGGGGCGCCTGCGCGTGAATCGGTACGGGCGCGTCACATGGTCGGAGGGGCCCACCGGCTGGCGCAGCATCGAGATGCCGATGCCCTCGGTCACACTGAACAGGTCGCACAACGCGCGGTGCGGATGGCGCATGGCGTTGTGCCACAGATAGCTCGTGGCCTGCGTGATCGACGCGCCGAACCCGTCGATGCGCTGGCGGGGGCGCGCCGGGTCGAGAACCAGTGTGGCGGCCGTCTCCGCGCCCGGCGCGACCCGGAGGTCCACCGGGCGCAGCGCCGCCTCAAGCATCGTGTCATGGGCGTTCGCATACGTGGTAAACATGCGCATGGGGCCACTGTAGCGCGCCGGCGCCACGCGCGCGTGCGGATTGCGCCAAGCGCCCAGCTGTGTGCGTGCGGTCAGTCGGAGAACTCGTTGATCGCCGCAAGGAAGCGCGCGCCGTAGCGTTCGAGCTTGTTGGCGCCCACGCCGTTGATCTCGAGGAACTCCTCGCTGGTGTGCGGACGGCGCTGCGCCATGTCGCGCAACGCCTTGTCGGAAAACACGATGTACGGCGGTTTGCCGATGTCGCGCGCGATCTCCAGACGCAGTGCGCGCAGGCGCTCGAACAGCGCCTCGCCGTCGCCGTCCGGCGTGAACGAGCCTACCGGTGCGCCGGCGCCGCCAGCGCCGTTCGCGGCATGCTGCGTGCGCGAGGCCGTGCGCGCAGCATTGCGCTCCGTCTTCTTGATCTCGTAATGGAACGTGGGGCTAGCGGTCTCTGCGGCGCGCGGGCCGAACTGCACAAGCGGCAGCCGGCCTTCACCGATATACAGGAACCCGTCCGCCACCATCTGGTTGAGCACGTCGCGAATCTGCGCCTCCGACGTGCCTTCCAATGTGGCGTAGGTGGGCAGCGTGTCGAAGCCGCGGGCCAGCACATCCTGCGCCTTCGAGCCACGCAGCACCGCCACGATCTTGCCCATGCCGAAATGCTGGCCCAGGTCGTGCACGCACATGCTGATCGCGCGCGCGACCGGCGTCACGTCCACAGTGGCGAAGGTGCTTGCGCAATTCACGCAGCCGCCGGCGCAATGGCCCGTGCCTGGGACGTCGTGTTCGCCGAAATAGCGCGTCATGTAGCGGTGCAGGCATTCGGTGGTGCGGCAGTAGCCGATCATGCCGTCGAGCAGTTGGCGTTTGGACCGGCGCACCAGGTCCTGTTCGTCGGCGGTGAGACGTTCGTTGGGGCCGCCCATGTCGAGCAGCCGGCGCCGCGTGACAATGTCCGATTCGTTCCATAGCAGCGTGCAGCGGCTCGGCTCGCCGTCGCGGCCCGCACGGCCGGCCTCCTGATAGTACGATTCGATGCTTTCGGGCATGTTGTGGTGGATCACAAAGCGCACATTCGACTTGTCGATGCCCATGCCGAACGCGTTCGTGGCCACCACGACCGGCGTACGGTCGGTCACGAAATCACGTTGCGCCTGTTCGCGTGTGGGCGCGGGCATGCCGCCATGGTAGGCCACCGCCACGTCACCCGGCGCATTGCCCGCGCCGCGCGCCGCGCGCAATTGCGGCACGAGCGTGTTGAGCGTCTGCGCGAGCGCCTCGGTCTCTTTGCGCGTGGCGCAGTACACGATGCCCGATTCGTCCGCATGTTCGGCCACGTAGTTCGCGATCCAGTTCGCCTTCTCACGCGTGTTGAGTTTGAACATGTCGAAATACAGGTTCGTGCGGTCGAAGCCGGTCACCAGCACGAGCGGGTCGCGCAGGCCCAGCAGTTGCACGATGTCGCGGCGCACGCGTTCGGTCGCGGTGGCGGTGAACGCGGCCACGGTGGGGCGGTCGGGGAGGGCCGCGATGAATTCGCCGATGCCCAGATACGACGAGCGGAAGTCCTGGCCCCATTGCGAAACGCAGTGCGCCTCGTCCACCGCGATCAACGCGATGTCGGCGCGTGCCGCGAAATTGCGGAAGCGCGGCGTCTCCAGGCGTTCGGGCGCCACATAGAGCAGTTTCACCTTACCGGCATAGGCGGCGTCGAGCACCTGCTCCTGCTCGTCCATGGTCTGCGTGGTGTTGATGAAGGCGGCGGGGATGCCGATCTCGTTCGCGCCGTCCACCTGGTCGCGCATCAGGGAGATGAGCGGGGAGATGACGATTGTGATGCCGTGGAGCAGCAGCGCGGGAATCTGGTAGCACACGGATTTGCCCGAGCCCGTGGGCATGACACCCAGCACGTCGCGGTTGGAGGCGATCGCCTCGATGAGTTCGGCTTGGCCGGGGCGGAACGATTCGTAGCCGAAGTGCTCGCGCAACGCCGCCAGCGCGGCCTGCGATCCGTAATGGGCGGCATCGGGCCGACTGGCGTGTGCGTGTGCTTCGAATCCTGTCATAGCCGCCCAGTGTACCAACGCCGCCCCATTGGCGGTAGGGGCGGCGTTGGGACGTGTTTGGGCGTCAGGCGGCCTCCACCGGGAACTCTTCCACAACGCGCATGGCGTCGACGATCATCTGCGGGGTGGCATCCGGCACGGCGGCCAAGAACGTCGAATCCGGCTGTGCGGTGTATTCGGCCACCGTCTGCAGGTTCGCGTCGGTGAACTCGAGGTTCATCTGCTTCCAGGAGTGGGGCAGGCCAACGCTGTCGTAGTACGCGAGCAGCTGGCGCGCCTCGGCTTCCTTGCCCTCGGCCACGAGCTGCACGAGCACGCCGTAGGCCACCTTGTCGCCGTGCGTCGTGGCGGCGGAACCCGGCACCTGCGTCAGGCCGTTGTGCAGGGCGTGGGCGCCCGACACGCGAGCGCGCTCGCAGCCAAGGCCGCCCACGGTGCCGGCCAGGCCGATGATCGTGTCGATGAGCAGGCGCACCTGCTCGTTGTCGTAGTCACCTGCGTGCAGGGCCTTGAGGGCGTCCTCGCTGTGCTCGAGCAGGATGTCGTGGATCAGGCGCGCGGACTGGTAGGCGAGCTGGTCGAAGGCGGTCAGGTCGTTGGCGCGTTCGAGCACCGGCGCGCACTCGTACCATTTGGCGATCGTATCGCCGATGCCGCCCACCATCTTCTCGGCGGGCGCGCGCGAGATCAGCGCGGAGTCCACGATCATCGCCACGCTGTTGCGGCCGTGCAGCGGCGAGCCCACATAGCGGTGCTCGTCGTCGTAGTTCACCGAGAACGGCGTGTATGCGGCGCACGCGCAGGCGAGCGTCGGCACCATGATCAGGTCCACGTTCAGCAGTTCGGCCACGTTCTTGGCGGTGTCGGCGAGCTTGCCCGCGCCGACCGCCACAATCGCTTCGGCGTCGAGCGCGCGCGCCTGCTCGGCGAGTTCGCGCGCGTTGCGTTCCGTTGCCGAGCGGTCGTAGCGCAGCGCCGGCGCGAAGAACTCGCTCGAGCCGGTGTAGTCGAGGAACGCCTGGGCTGACAGTTCGCCGGTCACGATGACCGGATGCGCGTAATCCTCGAGGTAGCGTTCGATGTTCTTGGCGGACCCGGGCTCGCTGATGTAGCGGTTGGGGCCGGGGTGGACGTCGGTGACGCGGTTGAACGTTGCCATACCGTGAAGCTCCTTTGATAGACATTGCAGGCGACTGGTGTGGGCCAGCCGCCTGCGGATCGCCTCAAAGGAACATACGCGCGACTGGTCACATTGCCGGCCAGTGTACTATCGCTTCACTGTTGGCGAACCCCGCTGTCTCACTGGGCAGTCACGCGAGCGTTTCGAGCGTGCGCATCGCCTCGATGATCTGCGCGGGCGTCACGCCGGGCACCGCGGCATGGAACGGCGAGTCGGGGGCGGCCGCGAAATCGGCCACCGTCTGCAGGTTCCCATCGGTGAACTCAAGGTTCATCTGCCTCCACGAATGCGGCAGCCCTATGGCGGCGTAGAAGGGGAGCAGCGCCTGCACCTCGCTTTCCTTGCCCTCCACGAGCAGCTGCACGAGCACGCCGTACGCCACTTTCTCGCCGTGCATGGTGGCGGCGGACCCGGCCACGCGTGTCAGGCCGTCGTGCACGGAGTGCGCGCCGGATTCACGTGCGCGCACTCCGCCGAACCCGCCGACCGTGCCGGCCAGGCCGATGATCGTGTTGATGAGCGTGCGCACATGCTCGTTGTCGTAGTCGCCCGCGCGCACGGCCCCGAGCGCCGGTTCGCTCTCCTCAAGCAGCATGTCGTGGATCAGGTGTGCGGAATGGTAGGCGAGCCGGTCGAAGACGGTCAGGTCGCTCGCCTGGTCGAACACAGGCGCGGATTCGTACCATTTCGCGATCGTGTCGCCGATGCCTCCGACGAGTTTGTCGGCGCCGGCGCGCGCGATCAGTGATGAATCGACGAGCAGCGCGATGCTGTTGCGCGGGTGCACCGGTACGCCGAGGAAGCGGTGCTCGTCGTCGTAGTCCACCGAATACGGCGAATAGGCGGCGCGCGCACGCGAGCGTCGGCACGATGATCAAATCGAGGTCCAGAATCTCGGCCACGTTCTTGGCGGTGTCGGAAAGCTTGCCCGCGCCGATCGCTACGATCGCGTTGGCGTCGAGCGCGCGGGCCTGTTCGGCGAGTTCGCGCGCGTTGCGTTCGCTCGACGATCCGTCGTAGCGCAGCGCCGGCGCGAAGAACTCGCTTGAGTCGGTGTAGTCGAGGAACGCCTGGGCGGACAGTTCGCCGGTGATGATGACGGGGTGGACATAGTCCTCGAGGTAGCTGGGCACGATCGTGGCCACGCCGGGGGTGCTGATGTAGCGGTTGGGGCCGGGGCGGACGTCGGAATCTTGAACATTGGTTGCCATGGGAAAGCTGTCCTTACGACAAAGGGTCAAATGCGAAAGAAGGATCAGGGCCGTGCCACACCAAGGGCCGTGGGTTGTGGCCGGTGTGCGGGGCTCCTCGCCGTTGCGCGTGCGACGGTGAGCTTGTGGCCGGGTCGGCAACGTTGGGGCCGATTGTAGGACGACTGTTTGTATTTCGTGCATGCCATGTTCACCTCGAGAGGAAGGGCACCAGGCCGCACGGCCCGCGGTCGGGGCCGCCGGGGACGGCGGAGTAGAGTGGGAAGCCGGCGGAACATGCGCCACGACCACCAGCAAAGGATGAGCCATGACTGAAGAACAGACCAGCAAGCCACGCCCGGAAAGCTTCGAACTCGACCATACCAAGGTCAAGGCCCCGTATGTGCGGTTCATCGACACGCAGACCGGCCCCAACGGCGATGTGATCTCGAACTACGACCTGCGCCTTGTGCAGCCGAACGAGAACGCGATCCCCACCGCGGGCCTGCACACGATCGAGCACACGATCGCCGTGCTGCTGCGCGAGCGCATCCCCGGCTACATCGACTGCTCGCCGTTCGGATGCCGCACCGGTTTCCACCTGCTCACGTGGGGCGAGCATTCACCCGAGGACGTGGCGAAGGCGCTGAAGGAATCGCTCGAGTTCATCGCGTATGAGGCCGAGTGGAGCGATGTGCCCGCCACCACCATCGAAAGCTGCGGCAACTACCGCGACCACAGCCTGTTCACCGCCAAGGAATGGGCCAAGGACATCCTGGACAAGGGCATCAGCTCCGACGCCTTCGAACATAAGGTCGTCTGAGCGCGCCAACGACAATGTACGTATATATGCGTATATATGTATAAATACACAATGGTTTGACCGCCACCCACCATCGTCGAGGAGTTACCGATGCCGAATGCCTCATCGCGCCGCTTCCGCCACGCCACCATGCAGGACTACCCGCAGATGGAGCGCATCTACGCCCATGCCCGCGAGCTCATGGCGCGCAACGGCAACCCGACGCAATGGGGCAACACCTTCCCGCGCCCCGAAGTGGTGCGCGACGACATCGCCAACCACCGCACGATCCTACTCGTGGACACTGTGGGCGGCCATGAGCGCATCCTCGCGCAATTCGCCGTGTGCCCCGGCCTTGACCCCACCTACGGGTCGATCGAGGGCGCGTGGCTCGACAACGACTCCTACATCACCATCCACCGCATCGCCTCGTCCGGACTGGTGCGCCACGCCGCGCGCGACTGCATCGAATGGACGCTCAAACACTACGGCAACGTGCGCGTGGACACGCACCCCAACAACAAGGCCATGCAGCATGTGCTCGAATCATGCGGTTTCGCCCGTTGCGGACTGATCCAGCTCATCGACCGCGACGAAGACCTCACACGCATCGCCTACCAGCGCCACGAATGGTGAATTTTCGTGCGCCCCACGGCCCCGCCCGCGTATCGCATTCGTCACATGGCTGAGGCACAATACCGCCTATGAGCGCACCCAATGCTGAAAAATGGCCGTTTTCCGACCCCCAAGGCGAAGCGAACTACCACGCCGCACGCCGCGCCTACCCCGCACAGGCCATCGTGGACCTCGCCGCGATCCGCGACAACATGCGGCATCTGGTGGGTGTCGTCGCTGAATCCAGCGGCACGACCGAAGTCATGGGCGTGGTCAAGGCCGACGCCTACGGGCACGGGCTGGTTCCGGTCGCGCTCGCCGCGCTCGCGGGAGGCGCCACATGGCTTGGCACGGCGCAGGCGCGCGAGGCGCTGCTGCTGCGCGCCGCCGGCATCGGGCCCGACCGCGCGCACATCCTCACATGGGTCAACAATCCGCTGTGCGCGCCGTACGGTGAGCTGATCGCCAACAGCATCGACCTGTCCGTGGCCACGCTGACCGCCGTCGAACGCATCGCCGACGCGGCCCGCGCCACCGGCCTCACCGCCCGCGTGCATGTCAAAGTGGACACCGGCTTCGGGCGCAACGGCTTCACCCTCGAACAACTGCCCGAGGCCATCGCCGCACTGCGCCCGCTCATCGACGAAGGCGTGCTCGACGTGGTGGGGCAATGGAGCCACCTCGCCGTGGCCGACGCGCCGCAGGACTCCGGATTCGTGCACGAGACCGACATGCAGATCGAACGGTTCGAACGGTTCACGAGCGAACTGCGCGCCGGCGGCATCGACCCGCGCGTGCGCCACCTGGCGAACACCGCGGCCACGCTCACGCGCCCGCAGATCCACTACGACCTGGTGCGCCCGGGCATCGCGCTGTACGGGTACGAGGCGGACCCGGCGATGGGCACGCCGGGCGACTTCGGGCTCACCCCGGCCATGACGTTGCAGGCGCAGCTGAGCTCGGTCAAAGACGTGCCCGCAGGCAGCGGCCTGTCGTACGGCCGTGTCTACCTGACCGGCGAGCGCACGTCGGTCGCGATCGTGCCGGTCGGGTACGCCGACGGCATCCACCGCTCCGCCTCCGGATTCGACGAGGCGGGCGCGCGCCACGAATACAAACCCGGTGGCCCGCTGCGCGTCGACACCGCGTACGGTCCCAAGCTCATGCGCGTCAGCGGGCGCGTGTGCATGGACCAGTTCATCATCGACCTGCACGGCTCCGCGCAGGAACTCGGCGTGCACATCGGCGACACCGTGCGTTTGTTCGGCCCCGGCGCCGGCGAAGCGGCCGCCGAGCCGACCGCCGACGACTGGGCGCGCGCGGCCGACACAATCAGCTACGAGATCTTCACATGCCTGCGCAACCGCGTGCCGCGCCTGTACCTGCACGCGCGCAGCGTGCTGCCTCCAGAAGACGTGGCACGCCTCGACCCGCAGTCGCTGCTGTAGGAGAGCCCGTGCACGCTAGGCTGTGCGCCAAGGAGTGATGTGCGGTATCGCTATACCGGCACAAGGCATGCGTATGGGCGGAATGCCTTGAGTATGGTGCTGGTTTGCCATTGAGGTCATCTCCGGAGGACAACCGTTTGTAAGTGTCCGGAATCCCTTGGTGGCAGTGGTATTCGCGACTCCTGTGACATGTCAACTGTCCGGAATCACCTATTTTGTGTGATTTCGCCGTTTGCGTCACTGTTTTCGCCGTTATCGTCATCAATCCGGCAAAAAAGTGACGGTAACGTCGAAAAGGGTGACACAAACGGCGAAAACAGTGACGCAAACGGCGAAACCACCATGGCCGGCTAGACACCCTGCGCGGTATCACCTTGGCCTTCCATCGTCGATGAGTGCATCCGCCGAAACCTCATCCACAGCAACCAGCTCAAAGGCATCCTCACCAGCTACCCTGAGAAGAGCCGCATACACACATACTCCGGCAACGGGTACCGGGTGGGCCGCACGGCGCGTAAACTGAATTCCGGTTCATTACGGCATCCAGCTGCGGGTCTCGCCGTTACCCCATTCTTCCGTTTTCCACCACCCGTTGAAGAGGTGATACCTATGACAGGGCACGAGACGCGCCGTGACTACAGCGCGCACGATGAGGAACGGTGGGCGCCGGAAGACCCCAAATCCGGCGACCGCACCGCGTTCGAACGCGACCGCGCGCGGCTGATCCACTCGTCGGCGTTGCGCCGGCTCGGCGCGAAAAGCCAGATTCTCATGGCAGGCACCGACGACTTCGCGCGCACACGCCTGACCCACACGCTCGAAGTGGCGCAGATCGGCAGGCAGATCGCGCAGATGTTCGGCTGCGACCCCGACGTGGTGGATTGCGCGTGCCTGACGCACGACCTGGGGCACCCGCCGTTCGGGCATAACGGCGAACATGCGCTCGCGCGCATCGCCGAGCCGATCGGAGGATTCGAAGGCAACGCGCAGACCTTGCGGATCCTGACGCGCCTGGAGCCGAAGGTGTTCTTCCGTGACGGCCGTTCGGCGGGCGTCAACCTGACGCGTGCGTGCCTCGACGCCTCGGTCAAATACCCGTGGGACTACGCGCACGCAGACGACCATCCGAAAGGCGAACGGAGCCGCAAATTCGGCGTATACCCGGATGATGAACCCGTGTTCCGCTGGCTGCGGCAGGGCGCGCCTGGCACGGCGACGCCGATGGAATGCCAGATCATGGATCTGAGCGACGACATCGCTTACAGCGTGCACGACGTGGAGGACGCGATCGCGACCGGCGCATGCGACCCGGCGCAGCTGCGCGACGCGCGCGTGCTCGACGCGGTCGTGGAGCAGATCCTGGCATGGTACGGCAGCCAATGGGACCCGGACGAGCTGCTCGCCGCGTTTGGACGCCTGCAGCGCCGCCACACGTTCCCCGAACGTTTCGATGGCTCTCGGCACGCGTTGGCGCAGCTCAAGAACGTGACGAGCGCACTGATCGGCACCTTCGCGCACAGCGTGGAGAACGCCACGCGCGACGCGTACGGCGCAGGGCCGCTCGTGCGCTACCGTGCGAAGGTGGTGGTACCGCCGCACACGCGTTACGAGATCCTGGCGCTCAAAGGCATCGCGGTGCACTTCCTGATGGAGCCGCGCGAACATTCGCCGTTGCATGGCGAAGAGCAGCGGATCATCACCGATTTGGTCGACGTGCTGATGGCGGACGCGCCGGAGCCGTCGCTCGCGCTCGAACCGGTGTTCTGGGAGGATTGGGCGAACGCCGCAAGCGATGGCGAGCGGCTGCGCGTGGCGGTCGACCAGGTGGCGAGCCTGACCGACGGGTCGGCCATGACACTGCACGAACTGCTGTGCTCATAGCGGGCCACGGCGGCCGCTTCCACGGGCGTTGTGCCGTGTGGGGGCGCCTGATATGCTGTGCACCATGGCGGGCATGATTCACAAAGAAGACATTGAGAAAGTACGCAACGCGGCCGATCTGCACGAGATCGTCTCCGCCACCGTGGCACTGAAGCCCTCCGGCATCGGGTCGTATGTGGGCCTGTGCCCGTTCCACGACGAAAAGACCCCGAGCTTCAGCGTGCGCCCGGCGATGGGCGTGTGGCACTGCTTCGGCTGCGGCCGCAGCGGCGACGTGTTCAAATACGTCGAAGAGCAGGAGAACATCGATTTCCGCGAGGCGGTGGAGCTGCTCGCCGACCGCTACCACATCGAGCTGCATTACGACAAGACCGGCAATGCGCCCGAAACCAAAGGCTCCAAGCGCACGCGCCTGCTTGAGGCGAACGAGGAGGCCCAGCGGTTCTTTGTGGCGCAGCTGGTGACCGACGAGGCGCTGCCCGCCCGCAAACTGCTCGCCGGCCGTGATTTTTCGCAGGCCGACTGCGCGCGGTTCGGCTGCGGCTACGCGCCGCGCGGATGGGACAATCTGGTGCGCCACTTGGCCAACAAGGGGTTCACGCAGCAGGAGATGCTCGACGCCGGCCTGGCCCGCCAAGGCCAGCGTGGCGTGTACGACTATTTCCGCGGGCGTGTGACGTGGCCGATCCGCGACTCCACTGGCCGCACCTTGGGATTCGGCGCGCGCAAGCTGTATGACGACGACCAGATCAACGCGAAATACATCAATACGCCGGACACGCAGCTCTACCACAAGAACCAGGTGCTCTACGGCATCGACCTGGCCAAGAAGCAGATCGTGGACAAACGCCAGGTGGTGATCGTGGAGGGCTACACCGACGTGATGGCCATGCACTTGGCGGGCGTCGACACCGCGATCGCCACATGCGGCACCGCGTTCGGCGACGAGCACGCCAAGATCGTGCGCCGCCTGATCGCCGACGATTCGCTCGGCGCGGTGCAGTTGCGCGGCCCGCTCAATGTGGAAGGCCAGCAGCTGAGCTCGCGCATCGTCTTCACCTTCGACGGTGACGCGGCCGGCCAGAAGGCCGCGCTGCACGCCTTCGGCCTCGACTCGTCGTTCCTCACGCAGACTTTCGTGGCCGTGGCGCCGGACAACCTCGACCCATGCGACCTGCGCATCGAACGCGGCAACGACGCGCTGTGCCAGCTCATCGCCAATGCGAAGCCCCTGTTCGACTTCGTGATCGACACGGCGATTGACCGCTTCGCCACCACCTACACCACGGGCCAGATGGGCGCCGTCAAGGCGGTCGCGCCGCTCATTGCGCAGATCCGCGACGAATCATTGTGGGATCTCTACGCGCGCAAGGTGGCGCGGCGCATCGGCGTGGAGCTCGACGTGCTGCGCAATGAGGTGCGCGCGGCGCGCCGGCAGCTGCGTGTGCGCGGCGACGACGCATACGCGCCGAAACGCCGCTACGAACAGAGCGAACGCGAGCAGCGTGCGCCCGCACCCGAACAGGCGCGCCGCATGGAGGCGGCGAACACGCAACGGCAGTCATTCTACCGCATCCAGGACCCCGTGTTCATCTGCGAGCAACAGTTCATGGCCACGCTGATCCAGATTCCGCGCGCGATCAACCCCGAGCTGTTCCGTGCGCTGACGGTGCACTGCTTCCAGACGCCCGTGTTCCAGACCCTGTTCCAGGCGGTCGAAGTGGCGGGCGGCCTGCCGGTCGAATCGATCTCGCAAGGGCTGTGGCTGCACAACCTCACCAAGGCCGGCGGCCCCATGCTCTCGTCCGCGATCACCGAACTCGCGGTGATGCCGCTGCCGCTGCTGATGCCGGCCAACGCCACGCACAACGACGAGCACGGCGCTCCTGCCGCGCAGCCGCTGCGCGAGGCGAGCGCCGAAGAGCGGCAGTACGCCAACCAACTGCTCGCCAAACTGCTCGACGTGGGGTACATGCGCCGCATCGACGCCACCAAACACCGCATGGCGCGCACGGCGGACACGCAGGAGCAGATCAGGCTGCTTTCGGCGATCACCGAGACCGAAAAGGAACGCAAGGACCTGCAATCACGGATCTTCGGCGGCAACATCGGCTAGGGTGCGCATTGGGCGAGCGGTCGGAAACCAACGGCAATGATTCCAAGAGCTCACGGGGTGCAATGGGTATGCGCGGTCGGGCCGGTGACCACGCCGAACCGTTGCAACGGCGGCTTTTCGTGTAGGATGGTACCGTTTTACACATTCTTCCTGGAGGCTGAATGCGGCAACGGGTGCTGACCTTCCTGCGGAGCGAGACCATCCTGATCGTCGCGACGCTTCTGGCAATAATATCCTGTTTCATCGTGCCGCCCGACGGGCAGTATGGCGGCTATGTGCACGTCAGCACGATCTCACAGCTCGTGTGCCTCATGCTTGTGGTGGTCGGGTTCCAGCGCATCGGCGTGTTCCGCATCATCGGGTCGAGTCTGCTCCACCGCGTGCACACGGCGCGCGGTGTGGTGCTCACGTTCATAGCGCTCACGTTCATCTCGGCCATGTTCATCACGAACGACGTGGCGTTGCTCACCTTCGTGCCGTTCGCGCTCGCAGTGCTGGTGATGGCGCATATGGAAGACAAGGCGATCATCGTGTGCGCGCTCATGACGGTCGCTGCCAACACCGGCAGCATGCTCACGCCGGTCGGCAACGCGCACAACCTCTATTTCAAGGCGCTCACCGGCATGTCCACTGGGCACTTCCTGCGCATCATGGCGCCGTATTCCATTCTTGCGGCTGTGCTGCTCGTCGTCGTCACCTGCGTGGTGTTCCGCGGCCGGCGCATCGCCGAATTCGATGGCATGGACAGCAAAGGATTCGAACGCGGTGTGCTCGCCCCGGACCCGACGCGCCACCAGCCCGACGAGATCAAGGTGACCGGATACGGCGCCGGCTATGGCGGCTGGCGGGCGATCGTGTACACGGGCGTGTTCGTGGTGTGCGTGCTTGCGGTGAGTGACATGGTACCGCTGTGGGTCATGTGCGTGGTCACGTTCGTGGCGATGGTCGTCTGCGACCGCGGGTCGTTCCGCCATGCCGATTGGGCGCTGCCGCTCACCTTCATCATGTTCTTCGTCTTCATCGGCAACATGAAGCGTGTGCCGGAGTTTGCGGGTATCGCGCAGGCGTTCGTGGGCCAGCATCCGCTCGAAGTCTCCATCATCTCGAGCCAGATCATCAGCAACGTGCCGGCGAGCCTGTTGCTCTCCGGTTTCTGCGACCAGTGGGTGCCGCTGATCATCGGCACCAACATTGGCGGCATGGGTACGCTGATCGCCTCGATGGCCTCGTTGATCACCTACAAGAACTACACGCGTCAATACCCGCGGCAGAAGGGGCGCTACCTTGGCGTGTATACGGCGGTCAGCGTGATGTTCCTGCTGTTAATGTACGGCTTGGCCGTCATCATCGAATAGCCGGCAGCGCCAGCACGCGCGGCCCGTTCCGCGGGCACAGCGCTTTGGCCACGGTGGGCAGTGCCGCCGCAGGGAAGAGCACCGTGCGCGTGTTGCCTCCGGCGGCGAACCCGATATCACCCTGTACTCCGGCGACCGCCTCGTCGATGACCAGGTGGATCGACTGGGCGTGGGGATTGTGGAGCAGGCCGAGCATCGATGCACAGCCCGGGTCGGCGCCGAGACTCTCGTGCATCGTCTCGGCCGGCGCGAAACTCAGTCGTGTGGAGCCGAGTGCGCGGGCGAGCCCTTTGAGGTCGAGCCTCGTGTCGCCGAACGCCACCACAAGATACAGGTCGCCATGGGTGTCGCGCAGCAACAGGTTCTTCACGAGGTGTTCGGGAGCCACGCCCATGAGTTCCGCAACGCCGTGATCAATGCCGTCTTGCACGGTGAACAGCGGCGCATGCTCCACCGTGCGGCACGGCACGTCGAGGCCTTCGAAGAACGCCGCATAATCGGTGTGGCTGTGGTCGTTCGATGCGTCCATACCCGCCATCATAGCCAAGGCCCGGCCCGCCTTGGGTGCGGGCCGGGCCTTGTGCACGGGTGCCTCCAGCCGGACTCGAACCGGCAACCTGCGGATTAGAAGGCCGACGCTCTATCCATTGAGCTATGGAGGCAACGTATAGCTACGCTACTAGGCTCGTTGGACGCGCCGCGCCCGGTTCAGCGGCCGTCGCGGCGCGCCTGCCGGCGTTTGAGCTGCGCGTTCATCTTGCGCACATTGCCGCGGAACACGAACCCACAGATTGCGCTGATGACGGCGGTGCAGGCGAGCATGGCCACGATGGACCAGACCACGGCGGAAGCGCCGTATTGCCGTGGAATCCAACCCATCCACCATGCCGCCGCCGTGTACATCAGCGTGCCGGGCACCAGTGCGATCAGCGCCTTGGCCCATGTGGCGAGCCGGTCGTTGGTCCAGACCACCGCAGGCGCACCGTAGCCGATGCCGCACAACAGCACGACGCCGAACTGCTTGACGAGCATCGCGCCCGTCTCACCGCCCATCGCCAGACCGGCCACAGCGGAGAACGCCATGGCGAGGAACGCCGCGATGCCGATGCCTGTGGCTGTGTAGACGGCCATCGTCTTGCCAATGGTGTGATTCATGATGACTCCTTAGATGCAGTGGGGAAGGCGGTGCGCGCCCGTCATGCGCGCCCCATGCCGATCGCCTGTTTGAACGCGCCCAGAAAACGCCGCGAAATCCATTCCACCGACCCGTCGACCATCTACACGCTGAGCGCGCCGCCGAACCCCGGTTCGATGCGGTCGATCGCGTCGATGTTCACGATCGCGGATTTGCTGATGCGCACGAACCCCTCGCCGAGCGTGGATTCCAATTCGTAGAGCCGGTTGTTCGACCGCAGTTCGCCTTTGGCTGTGATGAGCTGCACGTGACCGCCGTCCATGTGCGCGATGTACACGTCGGCCACCGGCACCACGACGATGCTGCGGCCGCGCGTGCCGACAACGGCGTTGCGCGGGCCCGGCTGCAGTTCCACGACAGTAGAATCGCCGCCGATGCCGGCGAGCGCGTCGACCGCCTGCTGCAGTTCCTCGGTGAGCGCGCGGGCGCTGATGCGCGCATGGTCGGCCTCAATCGTGGGCCTGATCGACAGTTCGACTCGCACGATTCCTCCTCTCTTGCGGGCTATGCCCCGGCAAGAGCCAATCTACCGCCGTGGCGCGTTGCGACCCGCGCGCGTGCCGGCAAGCGGTAGGTTTGGCGCGGTAAGCGGTAGGGGAGTGCGCTTGAAGTGCAGGTATGCGGTTCAGCGCAGCACGCTGCGGATGCGCGCGGTGACCGCTTCGCACGTCAGCCCATATCGGCTGTTGAGTGTGGCGAGCGGCGTGCGGTCGGTGAATGCCTTGTTCGCGCCGAAATTGAGCGTGCGCATGCCCGATCCGGGCATCATGTTCGCGTAGAACGCGGTGATTTTCTCACCCCAGCCGCCTTCCAGCTGCGCGTCTTCGAGCGTGACCACAAGCGTGTGGTCGCTCGCGAGCGCGCGCAGGGTGGTCTCGTCGAGCGTGGAGAACTGCAGCGGGTCGATGAGTGTGGCGTGCACAGGGTCGGTGTCGTCGCTCGCGAGCGCGTGCACCACATCGCGCGCGAGGGGATAGGCGTTGCCCAAGCCAAGCACCGCCACCGTGTCGCCCGCTTCGGCCACGTGGTAGCCGCACCACGGGTTGTTCGCATCGGTGGCCTGCGGCTCGACCGTGGCGTTGGGGTCGAGGGTGCCGGCGCGCTCGCCGCCCAAGATCTGGTTGCCGGGCACGCGGATCAGCACCGGATGGCTGTTGCGTTCGCTCGTGGACCAAGCGAGCATGTCGAGGAACATCTGCCGTGAGGTGGGCGCCAGACACAGCAGACCGGGGATGTTGCCGAAGAACGGCACGTCGAATGCGCCGGAATGGGTGTTGTCGGCGTCGCTCAGGCCGGCGCCGAACGAGAGGAGCGTCACCGGGGTGCCGTTGAGCGCCACCTCTTGTTGCACTTGGTCGAACGTGCGTTGGAAGAACGTGGCGGATGTGGCCACCACGGGCCGGCCGCCGGCTTTGGCGATGCCGGAGGCGAACGCCACCGCGTGCTCTTCGGTGATGCCGGTGTCTACATAATGCGGACCCGCCTGTGCGCGGAACGCGTGGGTGATGCCGTTCGATCCAGGCGTGGCCGGCGAGATGACGATGAGCCCGGGTTCGTGCTCGAAGCGTGCGGCGAGTGCATCCATGGCGAGCGCACCGTAGTATTTGCGTGCGCCGAGCGGAGTGCCTTCCTGCGCGAGCGGGTTCTGCCAATGGTTCTCTTCGCACCGGCCTGCGCGCACGCCGTGGCGCGCGTCCTCGGCGTCGAGCCCCAGGCCCTTGGTGGTGTGCACATGCAGCACGACCGGGTGGTCGATGTCTTTGACCTCGCGCAATGCCTCGATCATGGTGTGCACGTCGTTGCCATGCTCCACATAGCGGTAGTCGAGGCCGAACACGGTGAACAGGTTGCGGTCGCTGCGGCCGTGGGACGCGCGCATCTCGGCGAGCGTCGCATACATGCCGCCATGGTTCTCTGCGATTGACATCTCGTTGTCATTGACGATGATGATGAGGTTGCCGCCCTGCTCGGCGGCGTTGTTGAGCCCCTCGAACGCGATGGCCGAGCTGAGCGCGCCGTCGCCGATCACGGCGATCACGTTGCGTGTCTGTGGCACGGCGCCGGTGGCGGCCACCATGTCGCGTTCCTTGGCAAGGCCGCATGCCAGCGAGATGGATGTGCCGGTGTGGCCGAGCACGAAATGGTCGTGTTCGGATTCGGCCGGGTTGGTGAAGCCGGTGACCGAGCCGAACAGTTCGGCGTTGAGGAACGCTTCGGCGCGGCCGGTGAGCATCTTGTGCACGTAGCTTTGGTGCGAGACATCGAAGACGATCTTGTCGAGCGGGGAGTCGAACACCACATGCAGCGCCACGCTTGTCTCCACCAGGCCGAGATTGGAACCGATATGGCCGCCCGCCCGCTTGCCGAACTCCACAAGCGTTTCGCGGATCTGTGCGCAACACTCATCAAGCTGGCGATCGTCAAGCCGTTGCACGTCCGCGGGGGAATGCAGGGTAGCCAAAATGTCGCAGGTCATCGCCTTATCCACATCCTTCCCGGTTCCCGCGTGGGGCCCTTTGCGTGTCCATATTATAGTGTGATGAGCGATTATGCTCACAAAGGTGTAAAACAAGGGCACCCACGTAAGCGAGATGGAGTGCTGGACACAGGCTTTTCGGCGCGCATCCCGCTTACGCGGGTGCCCACACAAGATAGGGGACCATCATGCAAGCCGTATATGCCGCATCCGTCAATGCCTCCGACCCGCTCGCCGCACTCGAAGTCGGCGATGTGCCGCCAATGGAGCTGCCCGCAGGCTGGGCGCGTATCGCCGTGCACGCGACCACGGTGAACCACCACGACATATGGTCACTCAAGGGCGTGGGGCTTTCCGCCACGCAGACGCCGATGATCCTCGGCACCGACGTGTGCGGTGTGCTGCCCGAAGAGCCGGTGGGGGACACCGGGCTGCATGCCGGCAGCGAAGTCGTGGCCTACACCGTCGTCGGGTCCGACGGCGCCGGCGTGCTGCCGGGCGAACGCCGCAGCATCCTGTCGGAACGCTACCCGGGCACGATGGCCACCGCCACACAGGTGCCCGCGGCGAACCTGTTCGCCAAGCCGGCCAACCTGAGCGCCGAAGAGACGGCCGCGCTCGGCACCAGTTGGCTCACGGCCTACTCGATGCTGTTCTCGCGCGAACACGGCGCACAGGTGCAGCCCGGCGACAGCGTGCTGATCCAAGGCGCCGGCGGCGGCGTTTCCACTGCGGCGACGATGCTGGCGCACGCCGCCGGACTCGAGGTGTTCGTCACCTCGCGCAGCGCTGCCAAACGCGGCCGTGCGGCCGCACTTGGCGCGCACGCCACGTTCGAACCCGGCGTGCGTCTACCGCACAAAGTGGACGCCGTGCTCGACTCGGTCGGCTCGGCCACATGGAGCCATTCGATCAAATCGGTGCGCCCCGGCGGCACCGTCGTCACATGCGGCGCCACAAGCGGCGACCAGCCGGGCGCGGAGCTCACGCGCGTGTTCTTCCAGGACATCCGCATCCAAGGCAACACGATGGGCTCGCGCGAGGATTTCGCACGCCTGCTGCGCTTCGTGGAACACGCCGACCTGCATCCGCCGATCGACGCCGTATACGCCGCGGCCGACGCGCGCGCCGCATTCGGACGTGTGATCGCCGGCGACGTGTTCGGCAAGGTGGCGCTCACCTTCGCCTGACGCCGCGCCAATATCTGAGATGGGCCGCCATGCGCGCCCATCTGCGCCCGCCGCGTGGCGTACAGTAGTGGCGTACACACCACACCTTCTCGCGTAAGGAAGCAAATGACAGCCAGTACTCCGCAAGTGGCCGTGATCATGGGATCGGCCAGCGATTGGGACACGATGAAACACGCATGCGCCATGCTCGACCAGTTCATGGTGCCGTACATGAAGCAGGTCATCTCGGCGCACCGCACCCCGGAGCTCATGGGCGAATTCGCGCACAACGCGCGCGCCAACGGCATCAAGGTCATCATCGCCGGTGCCGGCGGGGCCGCGCACCTGCCCGGCATGGTCGCCGCGCAGACCACGCTGCCCGTCATCGGCGTGCCGGTGCAGTCCCATGCGCTGTCTGGCTGGGATTCGCTGCTGTCGATCGTGCAGATGCCTGGTGGCATTCCCGTGGCCACCACGGCGATCGGCAAATCCGGCGCCACGAACGCGGGCCTGCTCGCCATCAGCATGCTGAGCATGACCGACGAGCGCCTTGCGAACGCACTGCAGGAGTACCGCGACGACCTCAAGCAGAAGGTGGATGAATCCAATGCCAAGCTTGTCTGACGAGACCAACGGCGCGCTCGCCGCCCTCGAGCCGGGCATGACGATCGGCATTGTGGGCGGCGGCCAGCTCGGCCGCATGATGGCGCTGAGCGCCAAATACATGGGGTTCCGCGTGGGCGTGCTCGACCCGACCGACGATTGCCCCACCGCGCAGGTGGCCGACTTCCAGATCGTGGCCGACTATGACGACACCGCGGCGATCCGCGCGCTCGCCGATCACAGCGACGTGTTGACGTATGAATTCGAGAATGTCGACGCCGACGCGCTCGATGCGGTGCGTGACCGTGTGGCGATCCCGCAGGGCACCGACCTGCTGCGCGTGACGCAGAACCGCATCGCCGAAAAGACGTTCATCAACGACCATGGCATCGGCACCGCGCCATGGCGCGCCGTGCAGTCGCGCGATGAGCTCGACGCGGCGCTCGCCGAGATCGGCTACCCGGCCGTGCTCAAGACGAGCGAAGGCGGCTATGACGGCCACGGGCAGATCGTGCTGCACAGCGAGGACGATCTTGCGCAGGTGTGGGCCGCCGACGAATTCCCGCAGGCGATTCTCGAAGGGTTCGTCGATTTCGCGTACGAGGCGTCGATCCTGGTGTCGGGCGACGGCGAGCACTACGTCACGTTCCCGGTGGTGCGCAACATCCACCGCAACAACATCCTGCACATGACGCTCGCACCGGCCGAGGTCGGCGCGGCGCTTGAGGAATCCGCACGCGCGCTCGCCATCGAACTGGCGCGCGGGTTCAAGCTCGCCGGCACGCTCGCGATCGAGCTGTTCGTGACGAACGACGGCGGCGTGCTCGTGAACGAGCTGGCGCCGCGCCCGCACAATTCGGGCCATTACACGATCGAGGCGTGCTCGTCCGACCAGTTCGACACGCACATCCGCGGCATCGCCGGCTGGCCGCTTGAGCAGCCGCGCCTGCTGAGCCCGGCCGTCATGGTCAATGTGCTCGGGCAGCATGTGGCGCCCACGCGCGCCGCACGCGCCAGCCACCCCGAGTGGCATATGCACGATTACGGCAAGGCGCAGGTCAAACACAACCGTAAGATGGGGCACATCACCGTGCTGACCGACGACCCCGCACGCACGGCGGCCGACCTTGAGGCCACCGGCTGCTGGAGCGGCGAAAGCGATCAGTAACGGCGCCGACACAACGGAAAGGGAGCACCGTGACCGCACAGAGTGGGCGCAACACACGCCAGAAAGACGTCATCCGTGAGGCGTTGGGGGCGTGCGACGTGTTCATTTCGGCGCAGGCGCTGCACCAACGGCTTGTGGACGGTGGCGAGCATATCTCACTCGCCACCGTCTACCGCCGCCTCAACGCGATGGCCGACAGCGGCCAGGCGGACACCGTGCACATGAACGGCCAGCAGATGTTCCGCCTATGCGGCGATGAACGCCACCACCACCATCTGGTCTGCGTCGCGTGCGGCAGAACCGTGCAAATCGACCCTCCGAGCGAGACATGGCTGCGCTCGATCGCCGAGGAGCACGGATTCACGGTCGAATCGCACACGCTCGAAGTGTTCGGGCTGTGCGCGCAGTGCCGCGCCGCCCGCGCTCAGTCGGACGGTGCGGATGCGGGCGAAGGCGCGGATGATGCCGCCGGTGCGGATGACGGCGAATCCGCCGATGCAGGCGCATCGTCCTTCGGTTTGAACGACGAGAGCATGCCGAGCGCCTCGCGGAAGGTGAGCGACGGCAGGTAGGCGCGGATGATCGCGATCGCCAGGTTCGGCAGCAACGCCGAATCGCGGTAGCAGATGTATACCGGCCGTTGGATTGGCTGGAACTTGAGCTTGAACCGGTACAGCGACTTGAACCCGTACGCCGGTTCCAGCAGGTCGGCCACAAGCGCGAGCGAATGCTGCAGCACTGTGGTGCCGTCGATGTTCGACGTGTCGTCGCTCGTGGCGTCCGACGAATGCTGCAGGCCGCTGAGCGGCGCCGCCGAAAGGCTGACGAACTGCACCTGCTCGTCCGGGTGCGCTTCGCCCCAATCATGCATGCGCTGGGCCATGCGCGCGATGAGGAACTCCATGATGCCGTTGTAGCTGCCGTGGTTGTAGCGCATGAAGTCCAGCGTCCAACCGATCACATGGCCGCCGCGCCACGTGGGCAGCCAGCTCGTGACGGCCTGCACCACACCATCGCCGTCGATCGCGTAGAGGATCTTGACACGGGGGTCCTTCAATTCCTCCACGCCACCGAGCGTGAACTTCATCTCAGGCAGCGCCTTGCCCTGTGACCACTGTTCGGAGATGCCCTCGATCTGCGACTGCACGTCAGCCGGCGCCTCGTCGAACGTGGTCATCACATCAACGATGCCTTCGCGCTTCGCCTTGTTGATGGCGGTGCGCACATCCTGCCACTTCTTGCCGGTCGTCTTCCACGCCTGCGGGTCGATGAGCATCTCTTCGCCCACCATGATCGAATGCCAGCCCTGCTCCTGCAGGTAGTCCTTCTGCTCTTCATGCACCGCGTAGAACACCGGTGCCCACGTATGGTCGCTGCAGAAGCGCGAGAAATCGTCCAGATCGCTGAACCATTCCTCCGGGTCGCCGAACGGGCCGGTCGTGGTGAGCGCGATGTGGTTGAGCACACGGTAGGCCACTGCTGAACGGCCGGTTGGGGAAAGCCAGTATTCGTTGCCTTCCCACGTGGCCATGAAACTCATCGATTCGCCGCCATGCTCCACAAGCGTCTCGGCCTGTTCGTGTGCCGCGTGGTCGTAGTCGATCGACGAGCGCAGCCATGCGAGCGAGACCACGAGCAATACGAGCCAGAACACCATGCCCACCCCTTGGTAGATCACCGAGGCGAGCGCCGTGGCCGGCGCGAAGGTCAGTGAGGTGGCCGCAAGATAGCCCGCCGGCAGCAGACGCGCCGGCAGGTCCTCGAATAGCATGCGCGCGTCAGGGTGCGGCACGAAGTCCTGCGCGTGCGTGAAGCCGAACACCAGATAGACGGTCAGGCACACGAGCAGCGTCACAATGAGCACCGTGACGCTCAAGCTCAACGTGCGGCGGTGGGTGCGCACCGAGAAATTGCGCAACGCCACGCCGAGGGCGATCGCGTAGATCAGCGGCACGAGCACATTGACCGCGCATGTGAGCAGCGTGCCCGGCGGCAGCGCGGTCGACGCATCGCCGTCGGCCGGCGCGAGGAAACTGCGGATCGGCACGATGAGGTAATAGACCACGGCGGTGAGCGCGGTCAGCACATAGAAGACAATGCTCGCCACCGCGGCGGCGCGCCTGCCCAACATGACGCCCCAGGCGAGCGTGAGCATGACGAGGACGCACAGCACCGACCGCACCACGTCGCCGGGGAACAGGCCCGCGGCGAACGAGTTCTGCTGGAAGCAGCCGAGCGAGGCCTCGCCGTTGAGGCATGCGGCGAGGCGGCTGGAATGCACCGAGCCCGGGCCCATGATCCACGCGAGCGAGGTGAGCGGGCCGGCATGGATGCGCGATGTGGCGGTGACGACCGGGCCGAGTGCGAGCACAAAGCCGATCGCACCCAAGATGCGCCGTTTTTCGCGCGACGAACTGTACTGCCAATGCCACCGTTCGGATTCATGCGGGCGCCCGGCGATCGCCGTGCCGATCAACTGGCCGGCCACGGCGGCGATGAGCGTGCAGTAGTCGCCGGGATTGCCGCCGTACAGGATCACCACGAGCACGGCGGTGTAGCCAATGAGGCGCACGCGGTGGCGCCACAGCGCGTACGAGAATGCGGTGGACGCCATCAACGCGCCAGCCACCAGGGTCACCGGGCTCAACGAGAACACAATCTGCGAGGTCAACGCGCGGTCTCCGAACAGGGTGCTGATGCCCGCGCACAACAGCAGGCCGCCGCCGATGCCGATGGCCGCGCTGCCCAACGAGACGAGCGTCGTACGCATGGCGCCCATGCGCGGCTCCGCCACACACAGCACGCATAGGATGAGCACTGCCTCGACAATGAGCTGGAGCACCCCGCGCGTCAACACGAGCGAGGGGAGCAGACGGGCCAGGTCGAACGCGCCCAGCGTGGTGCTCAATTCGGCATACGGCAGGCTCTTGTGCTGCACCGCGTAGAACAGCCACCAGCACAGGTTGATGGCCACGAACCCGGCGGTGACCCAGAGCGCGAACCGCTGCTCATGCACCCATTGGCGCAGGTCGGCGAGCAGCTGCGCGCCGACGCCGCTGCCGGCACGGCGTCGTGGCCGCGCCACGGACGATTGGTTGGTGTTCACTGGAGTACCTCAACTTTCTGTGCGTGGTCGTGTGCGTAGTCTTCGAATGCAGCGGGTGTGGCGCCCAGGCCCATGCGGTCGCACAGCCAAGGGAGCGCCACGGCGAACGTGGCGTTGACGGCGTGCCAATCATGGCCGCTGCCGGTGGCCTTGACCATGTGCACGGTCCAGCCCGCCTCGCGCGCCGCCTTGCCGATCGTGACCACATTGGCCAACGACGTGTGGTCACGCGCACCCGCGCCGAGGATCATGACCTGGCGTGACGGCGCGTGCGCCTTGATCGCGTTCACCGGCACCTGCCGGTCGTATGCCGCGGCGTCACCGCCGAAGTAGTCTCTGATCATCGATTGCCTGCTGCCGGCGGTGGGGGCGAGTTCGCCGTCCACCGCGAGCACGTTGCCGTAGATTGCGGGGAAGTTCGGCGCCAGCTGTGTGGAGCATGTGGCGCCTTGCGAGAACCCGCCGATCACCCAGTCGGCCGCATCGACGCTTGCCGGCAGGGTGGCGCGGATCCAATCGGGCACATCCTGGGTCAGATAGGTCTGCGCCTTGCCCACTTTGGTGGTGTCGGCGCACAGGCTGTTGGTCATCATGCCGGTGTTCTGGTCCGGCGAGACGACAATCGGCGCCAACCCGTTGTGCTCACGCGCATATCGCGTCAGTACGGCGACCGCATTGCTCGCGCTAAAGAACCGTGTGGGGCTGCCGGGTTGACCCGAAAGCATGACGAGCACGGGCAGTACAGGCGGATGAGCCGCGAGCGCCGCTGGCGGCAGCCAGACGACGGCGTGGCGCGCCCGGAACCCCGAGCGCGTGGCGGGAATCGTGGCGCTGAACAGCTTGCCTTCCGTCTCCGGGCGCACCGATCCGGAGCGCACCTGGGCGTTCCATTGCGCCACGCTGACCGTGGCGCGTGAGACATGCGCCGAATCGAGCGGCGGATACGGGGAGTAATCCACAAGACTGCCCACGGTCTGGAATTCACCGTAGATCGCGTTGATGCGCAATCCCGCACCGAGCACAGTGAGTGGCACCATGGCAATCGCGAGCACGCGCTTCCACCCGCGCGTCATCACCGCGGCGGCGATGAACGCGCCGGCCAGAAAGAACCCGCCGGCTGCGGCCCCGATCACCTCCCAGCCGAGCTCCACACCGAACAGCACAATGCCGTCGGAGATGAACCACGTGATGGCGCCGCCCGCACACGCGCAGACGAGCGCGGCCACCGCCTGCTTGACCACGTTGCGGCGCTTGCCGGCGGCGATCTGCGCGGCGGCGAGCGCCACAAGCCCCACACCGAGCATCGCCCACACGGCATAGGGAAGCCATCCGTGGGTGATATGGGTCTGGTACACCGCGTCCCAGCCTGTGGCCTGCACCATGTTCGCTCCTGCCTTCTTCCCTGTATGCACTTCGATAGTCGCACGAACGGCGTCACCGCGACGCTGGGTACCGCGCAGCGCGAACATGGCCGCGACGATGGCTCAGCGCCGGTATTTCCATGAGCTAAGCCGATTGTCAGCTTGGTGGAGGAAAATGGGGCGGCGACACACAACATACACATGACTAACGGCACCCGCATACCATTGCCGTTCACGGATTTGGAGCGACCCACATCGTGCACAACGAACCCCATGCGTTGAATGATCCATCACAAGACACCACACCGGCATCCAGCCCGTCCATGCCAGCGGCGGCGGCCACCACGGACGTGGAGGAACTGCGCATCACCACCGTCGACCCCGCGAAGACCCCGAAGCCCAGACACCGCGCTTGGCCCGGCTGGCTGTACGCGGTCGTGTTCATCGTTGTCGACTTCCTCGCGCTCGCGATCCTGCAGTATGGCGTCACGCAGTCGTCGACGCGCGTGCAGCTGTCCAGCTCGCTCGACGGGCTCGGCACGATGATCGGCAAAATGGGCCAGGGCAACTTCGTGCTTCTGCTCAACATGCTCGCCATCGGACTCGTGTATCTGATTCTGCTCATGGTGAGCAACCGGTTCTGGGTGGCCTCACCGATACTGCTGTGCCTTGCCGCGGTCATCGCCGCCATCGAGAAGCTCAAGATCAGCGCGCGCTACGAGGTGATCCTGCCCTCCGACCTGAACTTCCTCAAAGGCAACACCGGCGACGTGATGAGCTTCCTGCCGCCCGAGGCGCCCGCGGTCATCGGCATGGCGGTGGGCGTGTGCGCGGCGGCCATCATATTGTCCGTCGTGTGCGCGCATTTCGACGGCAGGCACGGCTCGATGATCCGTGGCGGCAACAAGCCGCTTGGCGCGGGCCTGCGCGTGCTGTTCACTGTGCTGCCCGCGCTCGCGATCACCCTGTATGTGGGCAGTGTGGGCACCGTGGACTCGTGGGGCTACCGTGTGTCACGCGGCATGGGCGACAAGCCGTCGATGTGGGATTCGGTCTACGACGCGCAGCGCAACGGCCCGGTCGTCTCGTTCCTGCGCCAGATCGACCCCAAGGTCATGGCCGAGCCCACCACCTACAGCGAGGCCACGATGCGGCAGATCGCGGAACGTTACCGCAAGAGCGCGGCGGACATCAACAAGACGCGCGAGCGTTCGCTCACCGACAGCACGGTGGTGTATGTGCTGTCCGAATCGTTCTCCGACCCCACACGCGTGCCCGGCGTGCAGCTCAACGCCGACCCCATGCCCACCATCCGGCAGGTGAAGGGTGAGACCACGTCCGGCCTCATGCTCAGCTCCGGGTACGGCGGCGGCACCGCGAACATGGAATACATGGGGCTCACTGGCCTGAGCATGGCCAACTTCGACTCCTCGCTCACGAGCCCGTACCAGCAGTTGCTGCCCGGGGCGTGCTGGGCGCCGAGCGTGAACCAGATGTGGGGCGCGCCCGAATACTCGATCGGCCTGCACCCGTACGAGCCGAGCATGTACTCGCGCGAGACGAACTACAAGAAGCTCGGCTTCTCGCACTTCTACGCGCTTAAGGGCGACGACATCATCGCGCATCAGGACAAGATCGACAATTCGCCGTACGTCTCCGACGAGGCGACCTACCAAAGCACGGTCGAGGAGATCAAGAAGACCGACGACAACCAGTTCCTGCAGGTGATCACCATGCAGAACCACATGCCATACAACGACTGGTACAAGAACAACGAGTTCACGGTGAGCGACTCCGCCGACGCCGAGCACCCGCTCACCGACAAGGAGAAGGAATCGATCCGCACCTACGCCAAAGGCATGGAGCTGACCGACGAAGCCACCAAGAAGTTCCTCGAAGAGCTCGATGCGATTGACAAGCCGATCACCGTCGTGTTCTACGGCGACCATCTGCCCGGCATCTACAAGACCGCGGGGGGCGACGAGAAGAACTCGATCGCGCTGCACCTGACCGACTACTTCATCTGGTCGAACCAGGCGAGCGAAGTGCAGGGCACCAAGCTCGACGACAGCGCCTACACCTCACCTAACTTCTTCATCGCGCAGGCCGCCGAACAGATGGACGCGAAAGTGAGCCCCTATCTGGCGTTCCTGACCGACATGCACGGGCATATCGCCGCCATGGAGCCACCGGTCGTCAACACCATCCAAGGTTGGGACCGCATCCCTGAAGGGCAGGCGATCTACCTGAACCAACAGGGCGAGCCGATGAGCGTGGCCGACATGGATGCGGCCACGAAGCAGCTGCTCGAGGATTACAAGCTGATCCAATACGACATCACGGCAGGCGACAACTACCTCAAAGACATGGAGTTCATGGAACTGCCGAAGTAAGGCCAGCAATCGCCTTTTCGCGGCGCGCCATGGCCGAGTAGCAGCCGCCGGCCAGAGTCCTCTGACATTTTACCGAGAGTAAAATGTCAGAGGATTTTTGCGTGATGTGGCTATTCTAGACATTGATAAAACGTTTTACTAGCGTTTTTGATGACGTGGTGAGGAAATCTTGCACCTCCCCACCGCGGCACTGAGATTGGATTCAAAGGAGAATACCATGGGAAAGAAGATCATCCTCGACTGCGACCCCGGGCACGACGACGCCGTGGCCATCCTGCTCGCCTTGGGCAACCCCACGATCGATCTGCTGGGTGTGACCACCGTCGGCGGCAACCAAAGCCTCGACAAGGTGACGTACAACGCCCGCGCCGTCCTCGAAAAAGCGCACGCCACCGATGTACCGGTGCATATGGGTTGCGGCCGCCCGCTCATCCGCGAGCCCGAAGCCGCGGCGACGATCCATGGGCAGAGCGGCCTCGACGGTGTGGAACTGCCCGTGCCGAGCCGACCGCTCGACGAAGGGCACGCGGTCAACTGGATCATCGATACGATCATGTCCAATCCGCCGCAGACCATCACACTCGTGCCGACCGGACCGTTGACGAACATCGCGCTCGCGGCCCGCCTTGAGCCGCGCATCGTCGACCGCGTCAAGGAGGTCGTCCTGATGGGAGGCGGCTACCATGTGGGCAATTGGAGTGCCGTCGCCGAATTCAACGTGAAGGTCGACCCCGAAGCGGCGCACATCGTATTCAACGAATCCTGGCCGCTCACCATGGTGGGCCTCGACCTGACACATCAGGCGCTGTGCACGCCCGCTGTCCAACGTCGCATGGAGGACGTCGGCACCGATCTGGCCACGTTCGTCAGTGGGCTCATGGACTTCTTCCGCGCGTCCTACCGCGAGAACCAGGACTTCGTCGACCCTCCGGTGCACGACCCGTGCACAGTCGCGTACCTCATCGACCCCACTGTGATCACGACGCGGCGTTGCCCAGTGGATGTGGAAATCCACGGCGACCTGACGCTGGGCATGACCGTCGCCGACTTCCGCGGCGCCGAACCCAGCCCGGAGGAATGCCATACCCAAGTGGCGGTCCATCTGGATGTCGAGAAGTTCTGGGACCTCGTCATCGACGCCATCAAGGCGCTTGGCTGAATGTAGCGCATACGAAGGAATCAACGGAGATTCAAGGAAAGAGGAACCCATCATGTCCAGCACATCGATGAAGCCGGCGGTGCCCGCGAAGCGCGGCGGCGACGGCACATCCATCGTCGCGCTGATGGTCGCGCTCATGGCGGCCATCTTCGCGTTCCAACTCAATGCGTCCATGCTGTCCCCGGCCCTCACCACGATGGCCAACCAGCTGCGCAGCGACGATGCCCAGATCGGTCTGACGCAGACCGTGTTCTTCACCGCATGCGCGGTGTTCTCACTGTTCCTGCCGCGCTTGGGCGACCTTGCGGGGCGCAAGAAGGTGCTCATCGGCATGCTCGCGCTCACCGGCATCGGCTGCTGCATCTCGGCGCTCGCCATCAACGTGCCGATGCTCATGGTGGGGCGCGTGATCCAAGGTGTCGCCGGCCCGGTCGTGCCGATGACGCTGCTCATGCTGCACGAGCGCGTCACCGATGATGCACGCTATGCGCGGCTCATGGCCATCCTGACCGCCGTCAACGGCGGCATCGGCGGCGTCGACGCGCTGCTCGGTGGCTGGCTCGCCGGCCACTTCGGCTTCCGCTCGATCTTCTGGGTGATGGCGGGTGTCGCACTCCTCGCGATCATCCTCGTGTGGATCTTCGCCAACGAAAGCCACGCGGAAGAGACCCCGAAGATGGATTGGCTCGGCGTGGTGCTGCTGTCCGCGGCCTTCCTGTCGATCTACCTCGCCATCGATCAGATCCAGAAGCTTGCCGGCGCCAACTGGTGGCTTGTGGCGGTCGAACTCATCGCCGGCGCCGCGCTGTTCATCGGCTTCTGGCAGGTCGAGAACCACAAGAAGAACCCGATGGTCGCCACCAAGTACCTCAAGCAGCGCCGCACATGGGGCCTGCTGCTCACCACGCTGCTGACGATGACCGGCGTCTTCGCGATCATGAACGGCATCGTCCCCGCGCTCGCACAGGACACACAGTTCGGCGCCGGCATCTCCACGGACACCGTGTCGTTGTTCACCCTGACCCCGTATGCGCTTGTCGGCCTGGCCTTCGGCCCCGTCGCCGGTGTGCTCGCGTCCAAGCGCGGATACCGCTTCGTGCTGCGCGCTGGCCTTGTCATCTCCGCAATCGCGATGGTCTTCGGCATCTTCGTCTGCCACGGCCCGGCGATCTGGAACCTCATCGTCCTGTCAGTCGTGCTCGGCGTGTCGTATGCGGGCACCGCGAACATCATGCTCAACGGACTCGGCATCGTGCTTTCGCCAGAGGACAACCCGGGCTACCTGCCGGGCCTGAACGCGGGCGCGTTCAACCTGGGCTCCGGATTGAGTTACGCGATCCTGTACGGTCTGCAGAAGGCGTTCACAACCTCCGGCGGCGCCACCTTCGGGTACATGGCGTCGATGGTCGGCGGCATCGTGCTGCTCGTCCTCGCGCTTGCCTGCTCGTTCCTGATCCCCAAGCCGCAGCAGGAGCGTTGACCCGGCTTCGTCCATGACGCGGTCGCGGACACGCAGCACGCCGGCCGTGGCTCCGGCAAGCGCACCCAAAGCGGTGGCGAGCATCGGACGCAGCGTCAGAACGACGATCTGCTGCGGCGCGGAACCCGCCCACAGATGCATGACGGCCAACGGTAACGGCAGGCACAGCACAGTGGCCGCAAGTGTCCAGCTGGCCGTCTCCAGCATCATCTGGAGCACCAGAGCCGGTTTCGGCACACCGCAATGCAACGCGGACGCCAATTCGAGACGCCGCGTCCACACGGCGACGAAGCCCAGCGCCAATGCGACGCCTCCGGCCAGCACGGGCAGCCACGCCGTTGTGCGGGATGCGAACAGCGCGGAGGAGTCAAGACCGGCTCCGAACCTCGTGTTGAGCTGGCGTACGGTGGGGCGGTTGTCCCCGTCGTCGGACACGGCGCCGACGCTGAGCAGCGCCAACGATTCGATCGAATCGGGGACGGGCCATGCCTTCACCAGACATTCGTCGAATACGCCGTCCTGGGGCACCGGCTGCACGACGGCATAGGTCGCATTGGAGCTGCGTCCGTCCTCGGGGGAAGGGTAGACCCCGGCGATCGTCGTCGGTGTGTCGTCGGCGAGCCTCGCCGTCTGACCGCTTGCCAGGCCGAGCGTCTCGGCGGCCTGGCCGGACAGCCAGATGCCGCTTGATTCGGAGCTGGTAAGCGCGCGTGTGTCGCGGCTGTTCCCGGAAGCCAGCGCCTGCACCGCGCCCGGTGTCGCCTCTAGCAGCGGTAGCGACGTGGAGGGGAGTACGGCGAACGATATGCGCGAATCAGCGGTCCGGATCGCACCGGCGGCATGTACTCCCGGGGCGTCAGCGAGCGATTCGCAGGATCGCGCGTCGATGCGGCCGGGATATTCCACGACGTAGGTCGAGGCCCCCGAGGAGACGTAGTCGTCGATGCGTTCGCCAATCGAGCGCAGCTGGAACAGTTCGGCGCCCGCGGAGGCGAGCATGAGGGCCATAAGTGCCGCCGCGTACAGCAGCGCATGCGTCGTGCCGGAGAGGATATCGCGCATGGCTTCGCCGGTCACGCCGCTCAGCGGCATCTGCGCTCGCTGTGCGCAACCATGCGCGTTTCGCGCGGCGCTCATTGGTAGTCCCTCAGATCGATCACGTCGGTGCATGCGTCACGGGTATCCGGATCGTGAGTGGCGATGACGACGATGACGCCGGACCGGCTCAACGCGTGAAGATGGTCGTTCACTTCCCTCGCGGTGTGCCGGTCGAGCTGCGCAGTCGGCTCATCCACAAGCAGCAGCTGTGGTGCGGCGGCGATGCCGCGGGCAAGCATCAGACGTTGCGCTTCGCCGCCGGACAGGTCGCAGAATCTGCGCATGGCAAGGGGTCCAAGTCCAAAAGCGGCGAGAAGCGCAAGCGCATGGCAGTTCGCCGCCTCGCGACGCTCGCCTCGTGCGATGAACGGCAGCGCCACATGGTCGAGGGCGCTGCGGTGGGCGACGCCATGCGGGTTCTGCTGCACCCAGTGCAGTCGTTCGCAACGCACGCGTTCGACACTTCCCTCCAACGGTGCGATCCATCCGGCGATGATCGAGAGCAACGTGGACTTGCCTGAGCCGGACGGTCCGATCAATGCGTAGACGTGACCTGCGTCCAATCGGCATGTGAGACCATGGAACAGCATGTCCGCACCTTCATGGCCTCCATAGAAAGCATGACCCACATCATGCAACAGGACCATTGCGTCCGTCTTGTCCATCGCGTTCATCGGCAACTCACCGTCTTGTCGGCGGGTACGTCAACATGCTCCAATATACCTGATTGCGGGGAGACCATCGATCTTCCCAACTGCGAGGCCACGATCGTCACCTGCTGCGGCTTGCCGTCGACGGTCACGCACCCCTTCCCGCTGCTTACATCGGTCAGTGCGGACGGAGGGATGATCGATACTGCGCGTGGTTCTGCCAGCGACCACTGATAGATGACGTCGATGGGTGAGCCGTCTGCAGCGGCGGATTGCTGTGATGATGCGCTCGAGGACGACAATGCCGAAACGCCCGATCCGCTGCCGGAGAGCATCGACTGGTATTCGTGGCTGGCCGCGATTGCGTTGAGGAAAGCCGGATCGTTCATCTGTGTGACATCGTCGTCTATTTTGAAGGTCTTGTCGGCTATCGTCACCGTGCGTTTACCCGCGGCCGGCTGCCCGTCCGCATTTTCGGAAGTGCGGAGGATGATCGCGTTGGTAATGATCGGCGCAGTCTGCGCGATGCCGTCTCCTGCATGGACCTGCGCGCCGACTCGCACCAGGCATTGACGGATCGTCATCGCACTGGCGGGTTGCCACAGAATCTGAGCTGGATCGAGGCTCCATCCGTTATCCGCCGTGATGAGGGGAGCCCCGGTCTTCTCAGCGAGCGCGTTGAACGCGGCGATGGAGTCGGAGGAGAACGTATCCGTATCGGGGGCCGCATATCCAAGGTCATGTAGTGCGTCATGCAACGAGCGCACATCGTTCCCTTGTGTGCCGATGGCGAGCTGCCGATACAACGGGATGTTGGTATGCAGCGACAGCACGGCATGATCGTCGACGGCGAACATCGACGTTCCCGATTGCAATGCGGCGCCGGCGGTGCAGGTGGAGGATGTGAGCGTCCCGTTCTGCGGCATCTGCAATGTCGAGGCGTCGCTTTGGGTGAGGCGGAAGGTCACGGCGCGCCGATCGTCGAAGACGCCGTCCTCGACGATCATCGTGCTGGCTGTCGTCTTCGAATCAAGGTCCGTGGGAGGGATGGGCCGTATGAGGAGCAATGCAAGTCCCATGCCGATGGCGAGCATGACCGCGCAAAGCAACACGATGACTGACATGCTGATGCGCAGCGTGTGGCGCATGCTCCTTGGGTGAGTGTGATTGCTCATGGGGTGGCTTCTCTCGTGACGTTGCGGATTCGGCCTTATTATGTGTTGGGGTTGGCGTTGCAGGCCCAGTAGGCGGGTGATTTCTCGGCGTCGTAGTCGGAACGTTGCTCGTTGAAGTACTTGCCGAAATACTCGTCGTCGAGGTCGGGATCGGTGACGATGCGCTTGTAGTCTTCCGCCGTCATCGTTTCGTCGGCGATCCCGTGGCGCTTGAGACAGTCGACAAGCGACTCCACTGAATCGGATTCGGGATCTCGCCCTTCTACCTGGTACAGCATTTCAATATAATTCAGTGCAGTAGACGCCAAGCATTCATTTGTATAGGTGTCAATCTGTTCAATGCTGATTCCCGGGGGAAATCGTTCGCTCCGTCTGCCATCGGTCCCTTCATATTTCACTTCGGCGCCTTTTTCTCCGAGACAATCGGCATACAGTTGTCTTATCTGGTCGAATTCGGCATCAGTGATATGCTCGTCAATCAATATCTTCCGGACGGCATCTGACTTCGTGGAATTGTATGCCTTTTCATAGGTGATGGAGTTGGCGCCTGTGAACGTGACATCGTTCTTGTCGAAATCGACCGGTTGTGCGGATTGTGACTGCCCGCAACCTGCCAGCATGACCATGATGCACCACAATGCAGAGAGCGAGGCGAATGTCTTTCTCATGATGAACATCTTCCTTCAAAAGTAAATAGTTTCGCATGTTGGACAGTTTTAAGGGAACTGTCCAACATGCGAAACTATGCGTGTAGTCTAATAAAAATTAGCTCCAAAATCGATAACGGGAAGTCCGTTGGCGTATGCTGAAGACTTGTGGTAAGTGGCAGCGTGGGCGCCCCAAAAAGTCCGGACAGAACCGTCGGGGTATTGCGCCTTATGGTAATGTTGTGAACTGTAGGGGACAGATGTGGCCATAGAGTAGTCAAAATAAACTACGCCTCGACCGTAAACTTCGTACGCTTGTGCGATACCGGTGAATCCGAACAGCGATCCCAGTACTGCAGCGGCAGCCAGTAGCTTGCGTGTCTTTGACTTCATTGTCAATCTCCTCCTTTCTTTGATAATCGAGGAACACGTCATTATGTTCCTTATCTCTTAGTGTTACATGATTACGATTTGCTTTTTGGTGTTTGTAGCAGTTTTATGACATTGTGAGTCGGTATCTGACATGCTGTATTCACAAAGACATAAGTTGAGATATGTGTCATCGTTACATATGGTTATCTCGATCATCTTCCTTAAAGTCATATATAGCTTCGGCTAGTGCAGCTGCTTTCAGCTTTTCTATCACTCGATGTTTAAAGGTGTAAACAGTGCTTAATGAAACGCCGAGTTGGTTCGCGATTTGTTGTGTCGTTTTGTGTTGAGAGTAAAGGTGCAGAACCTGTGCTTCCCGTGCGCTGAGTGGCTTGCGCTGTGTGGGTGCAGTGCTTTCAAGATCCGCATGTGCGGTCTTTGTGTCCTTGAAATGTCGGGAATCGACGGGCTTTCCGGCGGCCAAAATGGATAAAGCTTGCGGAAGTTGTCTGGTGAGATGTCTCTTTAACATGATGCCTTGCGCGCCGGCCCGTGCCAACGCTTCGATATAGGGTTCATACATCCCGGATGACATACCGAGAATACTTATGGCATCTGTCGCTGACCGTATTTGATGGCAGATTTCTGGTGCGCTTGCAATGTCGAGTGACGTGTCAAGAAGGAGCACTTGAGGCTGTTGCGCTTTTTGCCCATTAAGACAATGTTGCAATGCTGCAGCGGGTGACGATGTTTGCCAGAGAAGCGTGCACAGATGGGGCTGTCCCTGTAGCCAAGACCCAAGCGATTTAAGGCACCAGATGTCGTCATCCATGATAGCAATGCTAATTTTTCCCATGATTCCCCGTCTTCCCCCATCTTTGAATGTTTAAAATCATTGTAGCGTGGGCATCGAGGTTCTGTCCACTGTTATGCCCATTTCGTGTATGCGATTGTATTGTGTTGCCAGTTTGACATAGATTTAAATGTATGGGATCGGGCCGCTGCACTGTGGGGCAGGAGTCCATGACGTGTAGCTGGCATATATAAAAACACGGGACGGCATTCAGGATGCCGTCCCGTGTTCTATGGAGGGAGTTAAAAATCAGGCCTTGAGCGCCTTGGCTCCGATGTCGTGGCGGTAGAACATGCCTTCGGTGTTCACCGCGTCGAGGATCCCATACACCTTGCGCTGTGCGGCGGCCAGGTCCGGGGCGCTCGCCTCGACGAGCAGCACGCGGCCCGAGTTGGCCACAAGCCCGTCGTCGCCGCGGGCCACGCCGGCATAGTACACGTGGGAGTCGGCGTCGGTCGCAATCTGCGGGATGTGCGCGCCCTTGACGATCTCCCCGGGGTAACCGTCGGAGGCGAGCACGACGCCCAAGGTGGCGTTGTCTTCGTCCCACGTGAACTCTGGGGTCTCGCCGTTGAGGATCGCAGTGATGCCTGCACCAAGGTCGCTCGTGAGCTTCGGCAGCACGACCTCGGTCTCCGGGTCGCCGAAGCGCGCGTTGAACTCGATGACCTTCGGGCCGTCCTGCGTGGCGATGAGGCCCGCGTAGAGGATGCCGGTGAACGGCGTGCCCTCGGCGGCCATCGCTTCGACGGTCGGCTTCACGATCGTCTCGATGGCCTGTTGCACCACGTCGTCGCCGATCTGCGGCACGGGGCTGTAGGCGCCCATGCCGCCGGTGTTCGGCCCCTTGTCGTCGTCGTACGCGCGCTTGTGGTCCTGGCTGATCGGCATCGGCCAGAACTCGGTGCCGTTCACAAAGCTCATGAGCGAGAACTCCTGGCCGTCGAGGAAGTCCTCGATGACCACCTTCGCGCCGGCCGAGCCGAAGCGGTGGTCCACGAAGATGTCGTTGAGCGCGGCAATCGCGGTGTCCTCATCCATCGCCACGGTCACGCCCTTGCCTGCGGCCAGGCCGTCGGCCTTGATCACGATCGGTGCGCCATGCTCCTGCACATACAGCATCGCTGACGCAAGGTCGTCGAACGTGCGGTAGGCGGCGGTCGGAATGCCGTGGCGTTCCATGAGCTGCTTGGCGAAGTCCTTGGAGCCTTCGATCTGCGCTGCGGCCTTGCTGGGCCCGAACGCCTTGATCCCGGCCTCCTTGAACGCGTCCACAATGCCTTCGATGAGCGGCACTTCCGGGCCTACGAACACCCAGTCGTAGTCGTTGTTGCGCACAAAGTCGATGAGCGCGGCCTGGTTGGAAGGGTTGAGCTGCAGTGTGCGAATGCCTTCATCGAGCTCCATGCCCGGATTGCCCGGGGCCACGGTTACCTCGTCGACGCTCGCGCCACGCAGCAGCGTGTGCGCGATGGCGTGTTCACGTGCGCCCGAACCGATTACCAAAACCTTCATAATGCTTCTTTCCTCAGGAATCGTTGGAATCAATCAACAGTCGGTCAATGCCGCGTCAGGCGAGCTCCACACCGTCGCTGCCGCGCGCGACCACGGATCCGATGCGGTAGCCCTGTTCGCTGGCGTTCGCGAGCAGGTTCATCACCTCGTCCTCGCGGTCGGCAGGCACAGCCACGACCATGCCGATGCCCATGTTGAAGATGTTGAACATCTCCATATGGTCCACGCTGCCCGCGCGCTCGATCACATCGAAGATTGGCGGCACTGGCCACGAGCCGAGCTCGATGCGCGCGGCGAGGCCCTCGGGCAGCATGCGCGGCACGTTCTCGATGAACCCGCCGCCAGTGATATGCGCCACGCCGTGCACCAAACCGGCTTCGAACAGCGGCATGAGCGCCTTCACGTAGATCTTCGTGGGCGTGAGCAGCACGTCGCCGAGCGTACGGTCGCCGAGCTCGGGCAGGCGCGTCTCCACGGTGTAACCGGCCTGCTCGAACAGCGCCTTGCGCACGAGCGAGAAGCCGTTGGAGTGCACGCCGGTGGACGGCAGGCCAATCAGCACGTCACCTTCGGCGATCGCGGAGCCGTCCACAATCGCCGAGCGCTCCACACAGCCCACGGTGAACCCGGCCAGATCGTACTCATCTTCGTCGTACATGCCGGGCATCTCCGCGGTCTCGCCGCCGATGAGCGCGGCGCCCGCCTGCACGCAGCCGTCGGCCACGCCGGAGACGACCTGTTCGAGCACGGCCGGGTCGTTCTTGCCGCAGGCGATGTAATCGAGGAAGAACAGCGGCTGCGCTCCCTGCGCCACCACGTCGTTGACGCACATCGCCACGCAGTCCACGCCGATCGTGTCATGTTTGCCCATGAGCTTGGCGATCACGAGCTTGGTGCCGACGCCGTCGGTGCCGGAGATGAGCACGGGCTCCTTGTAGTTGAGCGAGGCGAGGTCGAAGAGTCCTCCGAACCCTCCGATGCCCGACACGACGCCGAGGCGGTCGGTGCGCGCGACATGCGACTTGATGCGCTTGACGACCTCGTATCCCGCTTCGACGCTGACGCCAGCGTTTTCATATGCTTGTGGCATGTTCGACCTTTCTTGAACTTGGTATGCCGTTGACAATGCTTGGTGGACCGGCGCATCGCGCACGAACAAGACATGGGACCGACTGTGCGTATGCCAGTCAGTCCCATGGGTCTATTCGTTAGCGATGCAGTAGTCGGTCGGGTCGACCGAAGCGTGCCGTCCGTTCACTTTGTGCGTGTATTCGGTGCCCTCGTACATCGTCTTCTGGTGGTCGTAGCCCGGCAGGCGCACCAGGTCGTCAGGGGAGAGCGAATCGAGGAAGTCCTGCTCGTAATCGTCGAGCGCGGTGGGGTAGTCGCCGTTGAAGTACGCGACGCACAGGCCGCCGTACGGGGCGTCGGCGTGCAGGCCGATCGACTCAATCAGGCCGTCCACGGAGAGGAACGCGAGCGAATCCGCGCCGATGAACTCGCGGATCTCCTCAACCGATTTCTTCGCGGCGATGAGCTCCTGCGTCGTTGAGATGTCGATGCCGTAGAAGCACGGGTATTTCAGCGGCGGTGAGCTGATGCGCATGTGCACTTCGGCCGCGCCCGCCTCTTTGAGGATCTGCACGATGCGCCGTGACGTGGTGCCGCGCACGATCGAATCGTCGATGACGATGATGCGCTTGCCCTTGACGACCGATTTGACGGCGGAGAGCTTCATGCGCACGCCCTGTTCGCGCAGCGCCTGCGTGGGCTGGATGAATGTGCGCGCCACGTACTGGTTCTTGATCAGGCCCATCTCATTGGGCAGTCCGGATTCCTCCGCATAGCCCGAGGCGGCGGACAGCGAGGAGTTCGGCACGCCGATCACCATGTCGGCGTCCACCGGCGCCTCCTGGGCCAGACGCGCGCCCATGCGCTTGCGCGCCGAATGCACGTTCACGCCGTAGATGTCCGAGTCGGGGCGTGCGAAGTAGATGAACTCCATCGAGCAGATCGAAAGCTGCGTGTTGCTCGTGTAGGTGATGATGCGGTATCCCTCGTCGTTGATCACGATCATCTCGCCCGGTTGGATGTCGCGGATGCGTTCTGCACCCACAACGTCGAGCGCGCAGGTCTCGGAGGCGAGCACATAGGCGCCGTTCGACATGCGGCCCAGGGAGAGCGGCCGGAAGCCGTTGGGGTCGAGCGCGCCGATCATCTCGTTCTCTGTCATGATCAGGTACGCGAATCCACCGTGCACGGTGTTGAGGGCTTCCTGCAGCTTGTCGATGACCGTGCTGCGCACCGAGCGGCGAATCAGGTGCATGAGCACCTCGGTGTCGGAATTCGAATGGAAGATGGCGCCTTCGTTCTCGAGCGCACGGCGCAGCGAGAAGCAGTTGGTCAGATTGCCGTTGTGGCACAGCGCCATGTCGCCGTCATGGAAACGGAAGATGAACGGCTGGATGTTGTCGATGCCGCCGGAGCCGGCGGTCGCGTAGCGGACATGGCCGATCGCATGTTCGCCCTTGAGTTTTTCGATGTCTTTTTCGTTCTGAAACACCTGTGTGAGCAGGCCGAGCCCACGATGCCCGGAAAGATGGCCGTGGTCGTTGGCCACGATGCCGGCGCCCTCCTGCCCGCGGTGCTGCAGCGCATGCAGACCGAAATAGGTGAGTCGAGCCGCATCCGGATGACCCCAGACGCCAAAAATACCGCATTCTTCGTGGATCTCTTCGAGTTCAGCTGACAAGCTGGAGCTCCTTCCGGAAAAGTATGGAGAAAGGGATTCGCTACGAGATAAACCCTAGCAAGCGCGCGCTACATTGCCAACCGGAGCAATGCGAAAAACGGCGGAGTTCCAGCAAAAATCCAGAGGCGGTGAGTTCGCATCGTGGACGTGCGGTGGCGCGGGCATCGGGATAGCTCGTGGGACTGGCCGGCCCGACGCGCCGGTGATTCGACATTTTCGAACAGGTGTTCGAAAATGCTGCCATGACAGACCGCACGTACCTAGCCATAGACCTCAAATCGTTCTATGCCTCGGCCGAGTGTGTGGCGAGGGGGCTCGATCCGCTGGGCACGAACCTGGTGGTGGCTGATGCAAGCCGGACGAGCAAGACCATCTGTCTCGCGGTATCTCCATCGCTCAAGGCCGTCGGCATCGGTGGGCGTCCGCGTCTGTTCGAGGTCGAGCAGCGTGTGACGCAGGTCAACGAGGAGCGGCGGTTGCGCGCACCTGGGCACCGCTTTTCAGGGTCCTCCGTGCATGCCGCGGAGTTGGCGGCCTCGCCTGGTTTGGCGCTTGCGTACGTCACCGCCAAACCGCGCATGGAGTACTACCTTGATGTGAGTGCGCGCATCTATGGCATCTATCTGCGGTTCGCCGCGCAAGAGGACATCCATGTGTATTCGATCGACGAGGTGTTCATCGACGCCACGCGGTACTTGCGGTTCGCGAGAGGCAGCGCCCATGAGCTTGCGCGGCGCATCGTGGCCGGCATCTATGCGGAAACCGGCATCACGGCCACCGCAGGCATAGGCACTAACCTCTATCTGGCCAAAGTCGCTATGGACATCGTGGCGAAGCACACCGCTGCCGGGGCCGACGGAGCGCGCATCGCGCAGCTCGACGAGGCGGCGTACCGGCGGCTGTTGTGGGCTCACCGGCCCCTCACCGATTTCTGGCGTGTGGGTCCGGGCGCCGCGCGTCAACTGGAGCGCCACGGACTGTTGACGATGGGCGATGTGGCACGGTGCTCGGTGGGTGGTGCCGATTCCTATTACAATGAAGACCTGCTATACCGGCTGTTTGGTGTGAACGCCGAGCTGCTCATCGATCACGCGTGGGGATGGGAACCGTGCACGATTGCCGACGTCAAGCAATACCGGCCGGAGCATTCCAGCATGGGGTCGGGGCAGGTGCTCCATGAGCCGTACAACTGGGAGCATGCGCGCATCGTGGCCTGCGAGATGGCGGACCAGCTGGCGCTGGACATGGTCAAGCGTGGCGTTGTGGCCAGTCAGGTGACTTTGTCGGTGGGGTACGACGTGACGAGCCTGGACCGGACGGGCGCGGCTGGGTACACTGGACCGGTCTCGCGTGACCGATACGGCCGGAGACGGCCCAAAAGCGCTCATGGATCATTGAATCTGGGGCGGCGCACGGCCGCGTCCTCGGCGTTGCGTGAGGCGATCGGCTCGCTGTACGACCGTATCGTCGACCGCTCGCTGCTCGTACGGCGGCTCAATGTGGAGGCGTCGCAGGTGCATGCCGTGCATGATCCGGGGGATGTGAGTGGGGTTAGTGCCGCCGAGACCGAGCAGCCAGACCTGTTCTCGTTCCTTGCGCAGGATGAAGGGGGCCGCAGTGATGAGAGTCGCACACGGAACGAGGAGCGTGAGATGAAGGTGCAAGAGACGTTGCTGCATGTCAAAGAGCGGTTTGGTGGCAACGCAGTGATTAAGGGGCTCAACCTCGAAGAAGGCGCTACGGGCGTGGAACGCAACCGGCAGATAGGAGGTCATGCGGCATGAGCATCGAACCCACCCACCGGTACGACGACATCATCGACATGCCGCATCATCAATCCAAACGGCACCGCCGCATGGCCATGGGGCAGCGTGCCTCCCAATTCATGCCTTTCGCGGCGTTGGCCGGGTATGAGGACCTGCTGCGGGATACGGCCAAGGTGCGCCAGCGGCAAGTTGAACTGGGCGAAGACGCGCAGGAGGCGCTCAATGCGCGACTCGCGGCGGTGCTGGCGCATCTGGGTGAGCGCCCGCGCGTGGATATGACCTTTTTCCGTATGGATGGCGAGGGCGCTGGCGGGGAATACCAGTGCATTGAAGGTGGTGTGGTGGTGAAATACCATGCCGAAACCAATGCGCTCGAGATGGCGGACGGTAGAGTGGTACCCGTGGTTGACATCGTGCGCATTGAGCTGAGTGAAGTGTAACGGGCAGCACGAGACATGAATATCGTGTGTATTTTGGTGGATTTTCTGCGTTGTATGGTGGTGGCGGGCGTTGTTCGTTGCTACCATGGAATTACGTAACCGTACTTGTTTTGCAAACGATGTCAGGGAGTTGAGATGCAGCGAGCACAATCCAAGAAAACTGCGTGGATCATCGGCATCATTGGTGTTGTTGTGGCCGTCGTGGCGGCATGCGTGGCGGTGTTCGTGTTCCATCTGCCGCAGCGTGGCGCTGATCCGCAGGCTTCGGCTGAGACGGTCTCCAGCGCCGAGACGTCGCCGTCGCCTTCGGAATCCACCACGGTCACGCCGTCCACGACCGATCCGATGGAAGTCATTCGCAATTACGAGGACTTCATGATGAAGTATGCCGATTTCGCGGAGATGCTCAACAGCCAGGATGGCATGCCGGCATCCAAGGCCGAGGAATACACCGATTGGCTCGCGAGCTTCGACGACATGATGGCGCAGTTCGACGCGGTGAGCAATTCGAAGCTCACCCCCGAACAGGAGAAGTACTTCGATGAGGTCATCGACAAAGTTGACAAGCGCATGAAGGAAGCCACGGGCTCCGAACTCGCCGGCATTCCGCGCAGCGCCGAGGAGGCGAAGAAGCAGGCCGAGGAGCGGCAGAAGGAAGCCGATCGCACGGCCGGCCGAACCAGTTCGGACGAAGGCAGCTCGGACTCTTCACAAGACAAGTGACCGGTGGGGCACTGCCCCTCCACCGAATGCTGCGCCCTTGACGTGAAAACGCCAAGGGCGCAGACGTATGCGATGTGCCTATGATGACCGCATGACATACGACAACGGCCATGTAATCGACGTGCAGCCCGCCCCTGCACCCCAGCAGCCGATCCATAAAGGCAACGTGCTCGTGCTGGGGAATTCCGGCGTGGGCAAATCGACGCTCATCAACGCCGTGATCGGCGATGACATCGCCAAGACCAGTTTCGGCACGCGTGGCACAACCGAGGAGCTTGCCATCTACGGAAGTCCATCGGTGCCGTTTCGTGTCATCGACTCCATCGGATTTGAACCTTCGCCGATCAAGAGTCTGCGCGCAATCCACGCAGTACGCAAATGGTCGCGGTTGAGTGCGCAAGAGGGCAATGAGAACAGCCGCATCAACGTGATCTGGTTCTGTGTGGATGGCACGGCGGCGAAGCTGTTCCCGGAGACGATTCGCAACTTCTCCAACTCGATCGCGATGTGGAAGTCTGTGCCGATCATCGCCGTCATCACCAAGTCGTATTCGCAGGCAGATCGCGCGCGCAACATCGAGATGGTGCGGCAGGCATTCCGCGGGCAGCGCGTGGAACGCAACCTGCGCGCGATCGTGCCGGTCGTCGCGCAGACATTCGTGATCAACGAGACGGCGTTCGCGCCGCCGGAAGGCATCACTGACCTGATCGACGCGACGATGCGCGCGATGCCCGAAGGCATGCAGGGCGGCGCGCACGACCTGATGCAGTTCAAACTCACCCGCAAGCGCGTGCTTGCGCAAGGCCTGATCGGGGCGAGTGTGGCGGCGGGCGCGACCGTGGGCGCAGTGCCGATTCCGATTGCTGATTCGCTCGTGCTCTCGCCGCTTGAGCTTGCCGAACTCAACGGATTGGCGCGCCTGTATGGGATCGACCGCGACGAGGATTCCAAGCAGTTCCTTGATTCGATTGTGCAGGTGGGCACGGCGAGCGTCGTCGCGCATTCGGCGATCAGCGCGGTCAAGGCGATTCCGGGCATCAACATCGCGGCCAGTGTGCTCAATGCGATTGTGGCCGCGAGCATCATCGCGGCGCTCGGTGAAGGCGCTGTGCTCGCGTTCGAGCAGGTGTATACCGGACAGCGCAGTATACGCGACATCGGCTGGGTGCAGCGGCTGATGGCAGAGCAGTTCGGCGAAGGGTTCCTTGGCAAGGTCAGCGGCATCGCGCAAGCATCCCAAGCCGGTGGCGGCAAGGATATGCGGCAGATGATCATCGAACTCGTCAAAGCCGCGTTCCTCAACCGCAAGCGGTAAATGGAGCGCTAATGAAACTTCGATTCTGCATAGTGCGCTTATAGATTCGATGCTGTGTGAGGGCACCATTGGGGTGTGCTTGCGTGCATTGTCTCGCCAATCTCCCTGTGGGGCATGAGGCCGAGCGAAGTCTGATACCATCGCAATCAATGGCGATGGGGCAGCCGAAGAGACGTCTCCATCGTGCTTAGAGAGAAGAAAGGATGAAGCGGTCAAACGAACTTTGCCACGGATGGATTCGACATAACAGGTGCGGGTATTCATGATGTGTGGCGGGTGATGCCGCGTCATTCCATATTGGATGGAGGTCCATGCATATGGGTGTGATCAAGAAGATCACGGCGTGTATTGGCGCTGTTGTAGTAGGTGCAGCCATTGTCGCCGTCTTGTATGGGGCGGTTCCGGGCATTCCGGCAGTGCTCTCAAGCAGTTCCAAATCCACTGACACGCAGGTGATTCATGCGATGGAACAGACTAAAGAGGTGTCTTTGCTTCGTCTCGGCATTACTGGAATAAAGTCAAAAGAAAACAAAAGCCATTTCTTCAATATGGAGATTCCTGGTACCGAGCGCGCGCAGTTCATCCAGTATTCGTTTGATGCCAAACTTGGATTTGACGGCAAAGATGTTGTTATCAAGCCAGCCGGTGATAATACATACGACATCACGATTCCCGAATTCAAGTTCATCGGATATGATCACCCCGAATACCGTACGGTGGTCGATCAGAATGGTGCATTGAGTTTTGGCACACCACAGATTGATACGGCCAATATGATCAACGAGATTCTGTCCGACAAGGCGAGGAGCGAGTATGTCGAGAAGAACCGCGACATACTCGAGGATCAAGCGGAATCATTCTATACATCCATCGTACGGAGCGTCAGTCCGGATGCGAAGCTCAACTTCATATTCAAACAGGCTGAGGGGGACTGAATACGGTGATGGACCGTGCATGTCGCGGCCTTTCGTGAAATCCATTGACGGTGTGATGGATTCCGCGAAAGGCCGTATTCATGTGCTTATGTGAACTGGGCTGCGCCTGCACCAGCGTCGGAAAGGAGACAAGACGAGCGTCTGTCACCACAGCTTCGGGAAATTGCCGAAGGCCTTCTTGATCTGATTACCTGCCTCGTTGGCGACATTCCCGATCTGCTTGGCGCCTTCCCCCAATGCGTTTCCGGTCTGCTGCATCAGCTGTTCCGTGCCGCTCGCGATGTTCTGCCCGACTTCGCCCATCGCCTGGTCCCACTGCTTCTCAGAAAAATGCGGGGTCTTGTACTCCATCCCCAACGCTTTGTCGAAGCGTGCAAGGGCACCTGCGATCTCATTGCCTTTCCGTATGACGACGGGTGCATCCATCGGCAGCAGGATGACGCGCATCGTATCGTCCTTGCCCTGTACCGCCTGTTTGATGGATTGCTGCAGCTTGGCGGTGGCGTCGGTGATTGAATGGTAGCGTGCGCGTCGATTGTCCGCAATGACGAAACGATGCTTGCTGAGTAGATCCGGATCGATGTCGGTATCGATGAACCGCTGTACTTTGAGCATGTCGATGCGGTCACGCAGGCGTAGGCAATCCGCGGCGACCGCGAGCCAATCGCCGATATCGGATTGTGCCTTGGTCAGCGCGTCCTTTGTGGCTCTGGTGTCGTTGGCGGATGCGGCGATCTTGTCGGCGAGGTCCTTGAGTTGGAGCAATGCGTACTGCTGTACTTCGTTTACGGTCTGGGCGCTGCTGCCCAACTGGTCCCAAGTCGCATCGGAGAGGGCGCCGATGTGCCGCAGTTCGTTTTCGGCTTCCGACACTAATCCGGCGACGCTGAGGAATTTCGCTAGCTCGGCGTTCTTCTGCTGTCGTAGTACCTGATCGACCTTGGCGTCGATCTGCTTGAGGTACTCAGTCATCTCCTTCATCGTCTGCTCGAGCGCCATCGTCAGCATCAGCATTTCGACATTCGCCAGCTTGGCCGGCGAGAGACCGCCTGTGATCTTCTCGAACTGGACATTGCCTTTGATGCCGCCTTTGCCGCCTTTGCCAATCACCCCCATGAAATTACCGGTCGAATTGTTGCGCAGTAGGCCATGCTTGCGCGTTTTTTCAGCGGATTCCTTGGTGAGTTTCACCCATCGGCCCGAATGCTCCTGCGTCTTCCGGAGCATCTTCGCGGCGCGCTGTGCATTCTTCAATATCTCGGCATTGCTGATGTCGACGGTTTGTTCCTCTTTGATTTGGAGTTCGGCGAGGGCCTTCCGAATGTCTTCGGAATCCCCCAGAAGCATGAGTCCATCGTCGTCGCCGTACACTTCGATTTCATTTGGCATGGTATATTCCTTTTTCTTCTCTCTTTGCATCAGTCAGTCGATAGGCTGTTTGATTGGCCTTTATATTATCGCATGCTGAGTCGCGGCAGCTGGCAGTACTGCGCGGCTGGGACGGCGTGTATGCCGTGTTCAGGTTTCATGGCTGACGATGAGCTGCTCAAACTGCTGTTCGCTCGGAATCGGGTAAGCGCTTCTTAGAAGCGCGGAGAATGACTCGCTCGCCATGCCATAGAACGCGCCTAGTATGAGCTGAAATGTCAGGTCGTCGGGAAGGTCACTGTCCGAGGCGAGGGAAGCCATGAGCGAACTGAAGCGTTCGGGATTAGTTCGCCAGATTGTTGACATTTCGTGTAAGGTGAGCAGTTTTGCTGCCATGGATCCGAATTCAGGGGAGGAGAAAAGCTCGTTCAGTGTGTCCGCGCGGTAGCTGTGCATACTGTTGTCGTCTGTGGTGCTGCCCGCACCTTCGCGGACCCATTTGCGAAGTGCACTGATTGCGGATCCATCAAGACTCAGATAGTCGCATGTGTGTTGCAGATTAAAACTTCGCTCGTCGGTCTCTCCGGTCAGATATCCCACGTCCACACCGAAGAAATCCGCGAGAATGGCCATTGTCTCATACTTGGGGAAGCCGATGACACCGCTCGTGGTGCGGTTGCCGGTGTTGAGCCAGCGGCTGACGTCTTTTTGATGGTATTTCGTGAGGTACTGGCGGTTGAGCGCGCTGACCAATCCCAACTGAGTGAGTCCAAGTTCATCCATGCATGCCCGCAGACGCGTTCTCCATGCCTGCGCACTCGCCTCGTTTATAGTATCCATAGTATAAAACTTAGCACAATTATTGCAGATTTATATCATGTTATGTCATTGACACTATAAATCAAAGATTCGAGAATGGTTCTAGCGTGAAACGCTCGTCATTACAACTGTTTCGCACTGGATCGCGTAGGGGAAGGAGTGCTGATTCGCGAATAAAACATGCCCCTTAATGACGAGTTCCTGTGAGCGGTGCCATCCGCTCGCTGCGTAGCCGAAGGTCGGTTGCGTACAAGGGAATGTCTCGTCAGAGAGGAGTGCAGTCATGTTTACGCAATTGGCAGGCATGATACTGCGCGGTGTACGAGCGTTCGAGGATGCGGTGCAAGAACCGGAGCAACAAGGCGAGGTGCACTGCGTCGACGACCACGAAGGAAGACCTGACGGGTCTTCCACACAGGCCGACTGACGACAGGCATTACAGGGTGATGCGGCGATGTGTTGCTGCATCACCCTGTATGTTTTCGTGACCAAATATGAAGAAAGCATGAAGAAGGGAACATAGGATGTCCACTCCAAACCCGACCCCGCAGCCGGGGCGGCAGACATATATGGCTCCGGTTGCGGACGTATATGCTGCCATGGTGCAGATGCTCGGATTCAACGCGTCGTTCGATCTTGTCCATCAAGACGAACAGTCGCATGCGGTGACGTTCAGCGCGCCAAATCTCAATGGCCTATTCACCGCGAAGGTGGTGCCGGGTGAAACCGCCGCATCAAGCGCAGTCGAGATGACCGCGCCGATAGACGCCGGCGAGATCGCACAACAGCTCGTTGTGAAGTTCTACAAAGATCTGGGTGACCAGTTGATGGCACAGACCGCGGTGCAGGCGACATCTGCACAGACGACGGTGATGAGTACGCCGACCCAGCAGACCGAAGTGGTGCCGCCGGTTCCGGCGGCGAATACCGCGCATGATGCTCCTCATGATGGGCAGAACACCCCTGCTGAGCCGGGGAACCATCGTGCGTCGAAGAATACATTTATGGCGATGCTGACCGACAGCAACCCGGGCAAGACCTCGGCTATGGCGGTTGTGGCGCTTGCTGTGGCAGCTGCGTTCCTGATCTTCGGTTTTGTGGCGCTTGGTGTGCACCCGCCGATTGCCCTGTGCATCATTTTCGCGGTCATTGCCGCGGTGTTGTGTATGGTGGCGTATCTAAAGACCCAACCGGGCAAGGAGCATGGTCGTCTGTTCACGGCGATCGCCGCCGGCGCCACGGTGATTGGCCTTGTCCTGTCGCTGGTTGGCGCAGCTGGCGGTAAGCAGGAAAGCCAGCCATCCGCTGCTGCATCTCCGTCATCAAGTGCATCGTCGTCTGCTTCTTCGTCCTCCAAGGAATCTCGATGCCAGAGCTTCTCTTGGCCAGCGAGCGGCGCCGCCGCCAAGATACCCGCGCCGAAAGCCACGAAAGCCATGGATGTCTACGAATTTGCGGCATCCTACAGCCTTACGGCATGCGATGTCACCGCCAGTGATTTCGAAGACTATGTCAATGAGCTCCGGGGCAAGGGCTTCACCGTGGGCCTCGCCAAGTCAAGCGACACATTCACTGCTGAAAACGCTGCCGGCGACAAGGTCATGGTGATGCATAACCCCAAGGAAGACACCATGAGCATCTCGATTGAATCCAAGGAGGATGCCGATCAGGAAGCTCAGAGGAAGGCCGAGGAAGAAGCCGCCAAGCAGGCCGAAGAACAGAAGAAGGCCGAAGAGGCCCAGAAGAAGGCTGAAGAGGAGCGCAAGCGGCAGGAAGAAGAACAGAAGCGCATCCAGGAGGAAGAGGCCAAGAAGCAGCAGGAAGCGCAGAACCAAGCGCAGTCCGGTGGCGTCACGCCAGCCGTCAAGGAAGCCATGGATTCGTATGAGTCGTTCATGAACAAGTATTGCGATTTCATGGAAAAATACACGGCTGATGGCGCACCGACCAGCATGCTGACCGACTACCTCAAGATGATGAGCGAATACAGCGAGACAACGAAGAAGCTGGACGACATGGATCAGTCCACATGGACCGACGCCGACATGCAGTATTACCTCGAAGTCATGAACCGCGTCAACCAGCGTCTCGCTTCGGTCAGCTGAACCACCCTTTCCGCTTTGCACAGAAAAGAACCATCATGACGACCACATCGAATCCCGCCGCCAACCGCGTGTCCGTGGCGCGGCAGACGTACCAATCACCTGCCGTGCAGACCTATGCCGCGCTGCTGCAGACATTGCGGTTCAGTGCGGGATTCGACGTGGTCGGCAACAATGACACGGCACAGTCGGTGATGTTCCGGCTGCCCAGTGGGGATGATGAATATGAGGCACGCGTGGTGTCTGACGGTGCGCAGAGTGCAGTGATCATCGATGCTCCACTCGGTGTGAACGATAAAAGCGCCGCATACAGCCGCCTTGACCGCGAGCTCTCCGAACAATTGGCGGCGCAGACCACTGTGACGAACCCCAATGTGGTGGTCAACCAACAATTCTGGCAGTCGGTCTTGGCGGATAATCATGGGCCACGTTCCAAATGGGCGGTTGGCGCTGTGGTATTGTCCTGCTTTTCGTTGATAGGCGGAATCTCCATATTCAGCGACCGACATCCTGATTGGCAGGTGACCATATTGCTCATCCTCGCCATGTTCGTGGTGTGCGGCATCGCGTTCGCCTGCACGGGACGGGGAAGCAAGGTGTCGGGCAGAAAACTGGTGTTGATAGCGCTCGCTATCGCTTGCGTTGCCACGGTGCTGTTGATGATCGCGACCACTGTGGTCCAGATCAGGTATTCCACTGGCTCCGCGCCTGCATTTTCCGTGGCGCTCCAGAGCAGTGCCAGATAGTGAACAGACAATGGAGGAGAGGACATGCATAGCATCGATTTGCTGCCGAATGAAGGCGTCATCGCGCAATTTGACAATGTTGGATGCGAGAGCCCGGATTTCAAAGGCTTCGAGCGTGGCGAACTGAACTTGACCAATATGAGTCTCGTATTCACCTATACCCAGATCAAGATGTTCGGCAAAGACATCGACCACACGTTCTCGTGGGCGCTTCGTGACATCAAAGTGGTGAACGGCAAGCCGCAGCTCATCGTCGACAAAGGCGAAAGCCACCAATGCGATGTCCTGCTGTGCAAAGGAAAGATCGAACTGCGCATGGGATCCCATGCGGACCTGTCAAAGCTGGTGAACGGCATCAACAAGGAGATCACCGGCAGTGACGAAGATGTCGTGGGAGCGCCGAAGACCTTCATCAGTGGTATCGCAAGCATACTGACTGGTGCGACCAAGGAAATGGCTGAGGCCTTCAGCATGAGCGGTCTGGCCAAACCGGCCGGTGCGAAAAAGGTGTCGAGGGCATGCCTCGGTTGCGGGGCCACGCTGCATGGTTCCGAAGGCACGTCGGTCATCTGCGAATACTGCGGCAGAACCGAACAGCTGTAATACAACACAGGAAACTCGGGAGCATAGGGAAGTAGGCAACCATGGCATTGATCAAAGCATTCGCGGGCGCATTGGGCGGCACCTTCGCCGATCAGTGGCTCGACATCATCACGGTCGGCCAATTCGGCGAACATGTGGCGCTCATGCCGGGCGTCTACCAGGAAACGAATCAAGGGCGCGGATCGAACACCAAGCATTCTGCCGCCGTCATCTCCAACGGCTCGCGCATCTATGTCCCCGAGAACACGGCCGCGTTCATCTTCGACCAGTCGGGCATCGAAAGCATCATCACCGAGTCCGGCGGGTATGAATACCGCACCGGCGGCACCGAAAGCGTGTTCGCGGGCGACGGCATCGGCAAATCCATCTTCGGGCAGATCGGCGAACGCTTCAAGTACGGTGGCGAACCGGTGGCGAACAAGCGCGTCGCCTTTGTGAATCTCCGCGAGATCCGCGGGCTCAAGTTCGGCACTCCGGCCCCGCTCATGTACCACGACAAGTTCTACGACACGGATCTGGATATTCGCGCTCGCGGTATGATGTCGTTGCGCATCACGAACCCGACCGCGTTCATCCGGCAATTCGTGCCGCCGAACGTCGACTACATCAGTTTCGACGACCCGAAGACGAAATCGCAGCTGCTCAGCGAATTCATGCAGTCGTTCTCGGTCGCGCTCAACTCGCTGAGCAACGAATATCGCATCTCCGCGTTGCCGAGCCAGGCGAACGCGATCGCGCTCGCCATCAGCGAAGACCCCACGAACGCGGGGACATGGGAGTCGCGATTCGGCATCCATTTGGCGGGCATCGGCATCGAAAGCATCGAGTTCACACCGGAATCGCGCGAACTCGTCAAGCAGTATTCCTCGAACCGCATGAATGTGACGGCGTACGAGAACATCTCGCAGCAGGCGTCGAACATCGCCGCCCAGCAGAAAATCGCCCAAGGCGTGCAAGACAACGGGTTCGGCGATATGGGCGGCATGATGCTCGGCGTCGGTTTCGCGCAGGGGGTCAACCCGATGACCGGCGCGATGCCGGGGCAGCAGGTGAATCCAGCGAACGCGGTCACTGCCGCGGCGGACGCACAGCCAGCGGTCGCTCAGGCCGCGGCCCAGCCTGCCGCGGCACCTGCGATATCCGTGGCGGAACAGATGGAGACGCTGAAAAGCCTTAAGGAGCTACTTGACGCCGGAATCCTCACCCAAGAGGAGTTCAATCTCAAGAAGAAGCAGGTTCTGGGACTGTAGTTCACCGCGCCCGCGCCATCTATCTTCGATTGTGAGGTGGGCCCCGCGCACAAAGCGCGTATCTTCATATGTTCTTCATTTGTGTCCCGTTTTTAGGGGCGTGGCGGGTAGGGGTGCCCGCCCCACAATCGAAGATGCGGCCGGCTCCATGATTGGAGCCGGCCGCATCAGTTGTATTGGGTCATACCGCCATTACGCGAAGTACTCCACACCCGCCTCGAAGATCGGCTGATGGGTATTGCCCGGCACGTTTAGGTACAGGCCATTGCCCGAACGCTCAGAGTGGCCCATCTTGCCGAACACGTGGCCGTCGGGGCTCGTGATGCCCTCGACCGCCATCATCGAACCGTTCGGGTTCACCGCAAGGTTCATGCTCGGCACACCGTCTTCGCTCACATACTGCGTGGCGATCTGGCCGTTGGTGGCAAGCTGCGTGAGCAGGTCGGGGCTCGCCACGAACCGGCCTTCGCCATGCGAGATCGCCACGGTGTGCACGTCGCCCACCTGGGTCTTGGCGAGCCAGGGGGAGAGGTTCGACGCGATGCGCGTGCGCACAAGGCGGCTCTGGTGGCGGCCGATCTCGTTGAACGTGAGCGTGGGGCACTCGTCGGTCATCGGCACGATGTCGCCGTACGGCACAAGACCCAGTTTGATGAGGGCCTGGAAGCCGTTGCAGATGCCGAGCATGAGGCCATCGCGGTTCTTGAGCAAATCGCGCACGGCCTCAGTGACCGCGGGCGCGCGGAAGAACGCGGTGATGAACTTCGCCGAACCATCCGGCTCGTCGCCGCCCGAGAAACCGCCGGGGATCATGACGATTTGGCTGCGGCCAATCTCGTCGACGAGCGCCTGCGTCGATTCGGTGACGGCCTGCGGGGTGAGATTGTTGACGATGAGCGTCGTGACCTCCGCGCCAGCGCGCTCAAACGCGGCAGCGGTGTCGTATTCGCAGTTGTTGCCCGGGAACACCGGGATCACCACGCGCGGCTTGGCGATCTTCGGCCCGGTGTACGGCGTACGCCGGCCGGCGTCGAAGACCACGGTCTCCACGAGTTCGTCGGTCTGGTGTTCGGTGTGGCGGTAGGGGAACACGTCTTCAAGCGCGCTTTCCCATGTCTCCTGCAGCGGCGCGAGGGCGAAATCCTCGCCAGCGGCATGGAAGGTGTAGTCCTCGGTCGTTTCGCCGATTTCGCTGATCTCCACGAGGTTCGACGTGGCGGGGATCTTCGCGTCATCGGCGAGTTCGACGATGAACGAACCGTATGCCGGGGCGAACAGGTCGTCGACGCTGATTGCGTCGTCCAAACGCACACCGATGTGGTTGCCGAGCGTCATGCGGAACAGCACTTCGGCGGTGCCGCCATAGCCCGGGGTGGAGATAGCCACCGCGTCATGGAAGTCCACGAGCTGTTCGACCGTGGAGAAGGCCTCGAGCAGGCCGTCCTTGTCCGGTGTCAGGCCATCGGCATGGTACACGGGGGCGATGCGGACCACACGGTGGCCCGGCGCCTTGAACTCGGGGGAAGTGGCGCGGCGCATGTCGCCGACCGCCACGGCGAACGAGATCAGCGTGGGCGGCACATCCAGGTCCTCGAACGAGCCGGACATGGAATCCTTGCCGCCGATCGCGCCCGCGCCTAGGTCGACCTGGGCCATGAGCGCGCCCAGCACGGCGGCGACCGGCTTGCCCCAACGGTCGGGTTCGTCGCGCAGCTTCTCGAAGTATTCCTGGAAGCTCAGGTACGCCTTTTCATGCTCGAAGCCGGCGGCTACGAGCTTGGCGAGCGATTCCACGACAGAAAGGTATGCGCCGGTGAACTGGTTGCGCTCCATGATGTAGGGGTTGAAGCCCCATGCCATGGCTGATGCCGTTGTCGTCTCGCCGAACACCGGCAGCTTGGCCACCATGGCCATCGGGGCGGTGAGCTGTTCGCGGCCACCGAACGGCATGAGCACCGTGCCGGCGCCGATTGTGGAATCGAAGCGCTCGGCGAGGCCCTTGTTGGACGCCACATTGAGGTCGTTGAGCATCGCGTCCAACCGCTCGGCGAGTGTGCCTTCGTTGAACGGCGTCACATACGTGCTCTGTTGCGCAACATGGGCGTTCTGGTGCTTGTCGGCGCCGTTCGATGAGAGGAACTCGCGGGAGAGGCTGACGATCTCGTCGCCATTCCAACGCATCACCATGCGCGGGTCCTCGGTCACGGTGGCGATCACCACGGCTTCGAGGTTCTCTTCCTGGGCGTAGCGCAGGAACTCGTCCACGTCCTCGGCGGCCACATCGACGGCCATGCGTTCCTGGGATTCGGAGATCGCCAGTTCAGTGCCGTCGAGGCCTTCGTATTTCTTCGGTACCTTGTTCAGGTCCACGTCCAGGCCGTCAGCGATCTCGCCCACGGCCACGGAGACGCCGCCCGCACCGAAGTCGTTGCAGCGCTTGATCAGGCGCGTGGCGTCGCCACGGCGGAACAGGCGCTGCAGCTTGCGTTCCACGGGCGCGTTGCCCTTCTGCACCTCGGCGCCGTCAAGCTCGAGCGATTCGACATTGTGCGCCTTCGACGAACCGGTGGCGCCACCGATGCCGTCGCGGCCCGTGCGGCCGCCCAGCAGGATGATCTTGTCGCCCGGGGCCGGGGTCTCACGGCGCACATGGTCGGCGGGAGTGGCCGCGACGACCGCGCCGACCTCCATGCGCTTGGCCACATAGCCGGGATGGTAGATCTCGTTGACCTGGCCGGTGGCCAGACCGATCTGGTTGCCGTACGACGAATAGCCATGGGCCGCCGTGGTGACGAGTTTGCGCTGGGGGAGCTTGCCCTCAAGCGTCTCATCGACCGGCGTGTGCGGGTCGGCGGCGCCTGTGACGCGCATCGCCTGATACACGTAGGCGCGGCCCGAGAGCGGGTCGCGGATGCAGCCGCCGATGCAGGTGGCCGCGCCACCGAACGGTTCGATCTCGGTGGGGTGGTTGTGCGTCTCGTTCTTGAAGAGGAACAGCCAATCCTCGTCTTCGCCGTTCACGTCGACCTTCACCTTGACGGTGCACGCGTTGATCTCCTCGGACTCGTCGAGGCCGGTCATCACGCCATTGGCCTTGAGCCACTTGGCGCCGAGCGTGCCCATGTCCATCAGGGTGATCGGGCGGTCGGAGCGGCCCAGTTCGTCGCGCATCGCCAGATAGCGCTCGAACGCGGCCTGCACCACGGCGTCGTCGATTGTCACCGAGTCGAGCTGCGTGCCGAACGTGGTGTGGCGGCAGTGGTCGGACCAATAGGTGTCGATCACACGGATCTCGGTGATGGTCGGGTCGCGTCCCTCCTCCTCGAAATACCGGCGGCAGAACTCGAGGTCGGCCACATCCATCGCCAGACCGCGGTCCGCGATGAAACGCTCCATCTGCTCGGCCTCCATCGAGCGGAACCCGTCGATCACCTCGACGTTGCCCGGGGTGGGCACCTGCGCGGTGAGCGTGTCTTTCGTCTCGAGGCCCGCCTCGCGCGCTTCGACCGGATTGATCACGTAATGTTTCACCGCGTCCACATCGGGTGTGTTCAACGCGCCGTCAAGTGCGTAGACGGTCGCGGTGCGCACGGTCGGGCGTTCGCCCTGGCTGATGAGCTGGATGCACTCGCTCGCCGAATCGGCGCGCTGGTCAAACTGGCCGGGCAGGTACTCCACGGCGAACACGGCGTTCTCTCCGAAATCCGGCAGATCAAAGCTCACATTGTCTGACTGCGGTTCGCTGAACACCGTGGGCACGACCTGCTCGAACAGCTGTTTGTCAATGCCCTCGACGTCGTAACGGTTGACGAGTCGAACGCCCTTGAGTGTGCGGATTCCAAGGATGGTGCGCAGCTCGTTCGTCAGCTGCTGGGCCTCGACATCGAATCCGGGTTTCTTCTCTACATAGACGCGGAAAACCACGATTGTTCCTTCGCTTCTTGTGTGGTGGCTCGGGTGGTGGACGGACGGGATGGGTGCGTTATGCCAAGGTCACTCGGCGCGCGCGACGCCCTCGGCGTCGGCGAGCGCTTCAAGACGGTCGAGGATCTCTTCGTAGGCGGGGATGATGTTGCCCAGATCGCGGCGGAAGAGGTCCTTGTCGAGGTGCTCGATCTGGCCGGAGCCGTCACGCAGGTCCCACAGGCGGCAGGTGTCGGGCGTGATCTCGTCGGCGAGCAGGATCGTACCGTCCGAGGTCTTGCCTTCCTCGATCTTGAAGTCTACGAGCTGCACGTCGATCTTGGAGAAGATGTCGCGCAACGCGTCGTTCACCGCGCGTGCCTGGCGGGAGATTTCATCGAGTTCCTCTTTGCTGGCCAGGCCGAGCGCCACGATGCCGTCGTCGTTGATGAAGGGGTCGCCCAGATCGTCGGACTTGTAGCAGAATTCGAGGATCGGCTGCTTGAGTTCGGTGCCTTCCTCAACGCCATAGCGCTTGGCGAACGATCCGGCGGCGGTGTTGCGCATGATGATCTCGAGCGGGTACATGTCCATGGCGCGCACGAGCTGTTCGGTGTCGGAGATGCGGCGCACGAAATGCGAGTCGACGCCGCGCGCGGCCAGCAGGTCGAACAGGACCGAGGTGATGCGGTTGTTCAGGCTTCCCTTGCCTTCGATCTGTGCTTTTTTGGCACCGTTGCCGGCGGTTGCCTGGTTCATGTATTCGACCCACAGCACGTCGGGGTCGTCGGTTGCGTACAGTTTTTTGGCCTTGCCCTCGTAGAGCTTGTCCAGTTTCTGCATAGTGTTGCTTCACCCTTCTGGTTACCCAAGATTGGAGCGCTGATGAACTGACGCAATCAGGGTACCAATCATTCGTAACATCTCTTCGGCGTTTCTCACATTTCACACAATCTCGGTGTGCAGCGCCTGCGTGACCTGCGTGGCGGCGAGGCGCGCCTCCTGCACGTTCTGGCCGAGCGCGAGCGCCACACCCATGCGGCGGTGTCCCGCGACACGCGGTTTGGCGAAGATGCGCACGTCGGTGCCGGGGCGCGCGAGCGCGGCGTCGAGATCCGAAAACTCGACTTCGCCCTCGCCGCTGACCACGATCGCGTGGCTCGCCGCCGCGGTGTGCGCGGGCATGGCGAGCGCCACATGGCCTTCGGTGACCGGCACGCCGAGGATCGCGCGCGCGTGCAGGTCGAATTCGCTGAGCCGCTGGCTGATCATCGTGACCATGCCGGTGTCGTGCGGGCGCGGTGAGACCTCGTTGAACAGCACGCTGCCGTCGGTCAGCACGAACAGTTCGACGCCGAACACGCCCCACGCGGTATCGGTCTTCGCGCGCTGCACGAGACCGCGCACCGCTTCGCGCGCGATGCGGCCGGACTCTTGCAACACGTCCGCCGGCACATCCGCTGGCTGCCAGGATTCACGGTAGTCGCCGTCCTGCTGGCGTTGGCCGATCGGTGTGCACACCACGATGCCCGCGCTCGAGCTGACGGTGAGCATCGTGAGCTCATAGTCGAGGTCGACGAGCTGTTCGACGATCACGCGCGAGACGTCGCCGTCGTGGTGCGCGCGGCGGCCCTGCTGCGCCTCCTGCCACGCGGCGTCGATGCCACTGGCGTCGTGCACGACCGATTGGCCATGGCCCGAGGAGCTCATGACCGGCTTGACGACGCACGGGAACCCGACTGCCTGGGCACCGGCGCGCAGTTCCTCGAGCGAACCGGCGAACCGGTGGGGTGAAGTGGGCAGGCCGAGGTCGTCGCTCGCCAAACGGCGCAGCGCCTCGCGGTCCATGCAGATCGAGGCGATGGTGGCGCTCGGCACCACATGGATGCCTGCGCGCTCGGCGTCGAAGAGCACCTGCGTGGCGATCGCCTCAATCTCGGGGATGATGATGTCGGGCTGGACCTTCGCGATGAGTTCGGCCAGAGCCTGCGCGTCGCTCATGTCGAGCACATGCGCCTCATGTGCCACTTGCTGCGCCGGCGCGCCTTCGTAGGAGTCGGCGGCGATGACACGCACGCCGAGCCGGGTGAGCGCGATGGCGACCTCTTTGCCGAGTTCGCCGGAGCCGAGGAGCAGTGCGCGGGTGGGATGTTTGCCGTACGGTGTGCCCAAAGCACGATCTTGATTTGTCATGCCTCCCATATTGCCACCGGCGGCGCCCAGCGCACGCGCGCCGTCCACATGCGCCGCGCTTTGACATGCGTCATGGTTAGACTGAACTTCCATGTGTGCAGCAAAGAACGGCGAAAGCCCGCAGCAGACCACCGAACGGCCATTGACGATCGCCATGGTGGTGGACACCTTCGGCAACCGCGGCAACGGGACGTCGAATTCGGCGTTGCAGTGGGCTCAGGAGTTGGAACGGCAAGGGCACCGTGTGCGCCTCGTGGGCGTCAATGCGCCCGAATACCCGGCCAAGGTCAACCGGGTGCCGCTCGTCAGCTGGGTGGCGGCGAAACAGCAGATGCAGTTCGCGCAGCCGAGCGCCACGTTGTTCGACCGTGCATTCGACGGCGTGGACATCGTGCACATCTACACGCCATTCAAATTCGGGCGGCACGCGCTCGCCGCGGCGCGTGCCAAGGGCCTGCCCGTCACGGCCGGCTACCATGTGCAGCCGGAGAACGTGACGTATTCCGCGGGGCCGCTCAAATATGTGCCCGGCGCTGATTCGTTCATCTATTGGCTGTTCAAGCACTGGCTGTACCGCAACGTCGACGCGATCCATGTGCCGACGGAATTGGGGGCCCGGTTGTTGCGCGAGCACCATTACACGGCGCCGATCCATGTGATTTCAAACGGCTACCAAGCGCGGTTCGCGCCCAAGCGGCAGCGCCCGGGCGACGAGGCGGCGGGCGTGCCGTTCAAGATTGTGGCGTCCGGCCGCCTGTCGAACGAAAAGAACCATGTGGAGCTCATCGAGGCGATCGCCCGCAGCGCGCACGCCGAAGACATCCATCTGACAATCGCCGGCACCGGGCCGATCAAACGCAAACTCGAACGGCTCGCCCGCAAGGAACTCGCGCGCCCCGCGTCCATCGGCTTCCACCGCAACAGCGACATGCCCGCATTGCTGCAGTCGTGCGACCTGCTGTGCCATCCGTCGATCGCCGACCTCGAATCGGTCAGTGTGATCGAAGGCATGGCGTGCGGGCTCGTGCCGGTCATCGCGAAGTCGCCGCAGAGCGCGGCGAGCCAGTTCGCGCTCTGCCCGGAATCGCTGTATGAGGTGGGGCATCCCGAACAGCTCGCCGCGCACATCGACTGGTGGATCGAACACCCGCGCGAACTCAACGAGTGGGGGCAGACCTATGCCGACCACACGAAGGAGCACTACTCCGTCGAATCGTCGGTCCACCAGTTCGTGCAGATGGAACGCGAGACGATCGCGGCGCATGGCGCCGCACGCTGAACCGCGTACACAGCGCCTACAGCAGCGCGATGAGCGCCGCCACCTGATCGTCGGTCGTGGCCCAGCTTGTGCAGATGCGCAGCATCACATGGCTGGCGTCCACGGCCTCCATGAACCCCAGCTTCACCTGCTGTTGCAGCTCTTGGGCGCGGCTATGGGTCACCGTGATGAAGATCTGGTTCGTCTGCGACACAAACGCGATGTCGTACCCCTTGTCGAGCAGCACCTGACGGATCTTGTCCGCCTGCGCGTTCGCGTGCTTCGACAGCTGGAAATACAGGTCGTCGGTGAACAGCGTGTCGAACTGCAGGCCGAGCAGCCAGCCCTTGGCAAGCAGCGCGCCGTGCAGTTTGACGAGCGCGGTGAAATTCTCGGGCGTGTTGCCGCGCGTGAACACGACCGCCTCGCCGAACATGGCGCCGACCTTCGTGCCGCCGATCGTGAAGACGTCGGCGATGCGCGCAAGGTCGTCGAGATTCGCGTCGTTCGCGTCACATGTGAGCGCATAGCCCAGGCGCGCGCCGTCGATGAACAGCGGCATGCCGTGGTCGTGCGCCACCTGCGCGAGCGCGGCGAGCTCGGCGCGCGTATACACCGTGCCGTATTCGGTCGGCTGCGAGACATACACGCAGCCCGGGCGCACCATGTGCGCATGGTTCGCGTCCGCGTTGAAGCGCTCGCAATAGTCGTCGAGCTGCGGCGCGCTGATCTTGCCGTCCTGCTGCGGCAGTGCGAGCACCTTGTGCCCGGTCGCCTCGATCGCGCCGGCTTCGTGCGTGTTGATGTGCGCACTGTCCGCGCAGACGACTCCCGCATATTGCGCGGTGATCGAGTCGATGACCACTTGGTTCGTCTGCGTGCCGCCGGTGAGGAACCAGATGTCGCTTTCCGGGTTGTCGCACAGTGCGCGGATCTTGCCGGCAGCGGCCTTGCAGTAGTCGTCGGTGCCGTAGCCGGGGTGCGTCTCGTTTTGGATCTGCTGCATGCGCGCGATGATCTGCGGGCAGGCGGCGGCGGAATAATCGTTTTCAAAAGACAGCATGGCGGGCTCCTTAGTGCTCGTAGGCGGGCAGCGTGTACTGCTGAGTAGTCTACCTGCTGGGCCTTGAAAGGGCGTGGATTGCGGCGCACGGTGAACGTGGGGCACGGGGCGATGGCGGATTCTAATGGTCGTTGCAACACGTCCTTGTGATTGTATGCTTTATTGAGCGTATTCCATGGCATTGAGAAGTTCGATGATCCGTTCGCTTGGCTTGGCCCAGTCCAGTGTTTTGCGTGGTCTGTCGTTGAGCTCGTCGGCCACTGCATCGAGGTAGTCCTGACTGTAGGCGGACAGGTCTGTTCCTTTTGGAAAGTACTGGCGCAGCAATCCGTTGGTGTTCTCGTTCGTGCCCCGCTGCCATGGGCT